>LQAG01000268.1_pt1 | contig 18174 bp, 24 predicted proteins | sample 1535801 | NCBI WGS metagenome assembly LQAG01 (sample SAMN04331584, study PRJNA305678) | bioreactor metagenome | isolation source: bioreactor_3 inoculated with Wadden Sea sediment 1st replicate of a... | place: Germany:Bremen | reverse complement strand
TTATTCCTTTTGGACAGGGTTATAAAGATATGTCGCCAGCATCAAAAGAGCTGATGAAGTTAACGCTTGAGAAGAAGATATCTCATGGTGGGAATCCGGTGCTTCGATGGATGATGGATAATATTTATGTGAAGACAGATCCAGCGGGGAATATAAAACCGGATAAGGAGAAGAGTACTGAGAAGATTGACGGTGCGGTGGCTTTGATCATGGCGTTGGATAGGGCTATAAGGAATAAAGGCGATGCGGGAAGTGTGTATGATAAGAGAGGGATACTTATTTTGTGATTATTTTGCATTATGTTGATGTAGATTTCAATATTTTATTGTGTATTGAAGAAATTCGTTTTTAATGAGATAATATACATAGAAAGATATTCTGAAAAAGGAATCAATTGATCCCTTTTTTGTTGACCAAATTAATGGGGAGTGCTATACTTAATGACACAACATAATGTTAATAGCAGGATTGAATCAGAGTTGGAGATTGATACTTATCTTGCTAGAATAAAATACTGCCTTGAATCAGGCGGTTGTCAAAATAACTGTCAAAAAAAGAAAAGAAAAAAGCGAACAAGATAAAGATATAAAATATACGAACAAATACACACTCGGACAATTATTTCCAAATGAAAATCCTGTTGATGCTATGAAACGGGAACTTGCGCATTTGACAAAAAGCAATTATATTGAGACTTTGAATGATACAGATTATACTGATAGGTCAGAATTACGTGTGTTTGGAAAAAAGTATACAGCTGATGTATATATTAAGATTAGAGCTGAATTAGCAAGTGGGCAAGTATATGGAAGCAATATGATTTTTGTTTTATCATTTCATTTCGCACAATTTCCATTTGATGATAATACGTTTCCATATAGCTAAGAAAGAAGGAAAGAATATGTTAGTTCTTAGAAAAGAAAAAAAGATGTGCTTTGATTGCATGAAGGAACATGAAGTTCAGGTTGTTGAAGTAGAAGAAAAGAATATTTTTAAGAATGAGGAAGTAATTTATCAGGCTGAATACGATTACTGTGAGAACACAGATGATTTTCTTGAAAGTGAAGAGCAAATCAAGAAAAAATGACTTAGCTATGAAAGATGCATATCGTGAACAACAAGGATTGCTTGCTTCAGTACAAATAAAGCGAATAAGAGAAAAGTATGGTATGAGTCAAAAGAGGTTCTCAGAAACATTGGGTTGGGGAGCAGCTACCATAATTAGGTATGAAAACCACCAAGTGCAGGATAGGGCACATGATGATATTTTGAGAAAAATTGATGCTGATCCTAAATGGTTTATTGAAATGTTAAACCGAGTGAAAGAAGAAATTGGTCTTAAGCACTTTAGTAAATCATATCAAATCGCAGCTGAAGAGATTAGTAAGATTGAAAACCCCTACACTTATAGTTCAAGTCAAAGTACATATGATTTTTCTACAAATAAGTTTGAAAATTATGAGTTTGGATTCTATCAATACGAACAATATCCAAATAGTATTGTGATTGAAGAGAATGGGATTGAGGTTTCTGCTTTACCAATAAGTATTCCGGCGGCATAGGGGGAGAATGAAATGCAAGAGAGTTTTTTTCAGTTAGTTGGGAAACCAAGAATTAGTAAGTTTGACTTTCAATTGAACAAAGAGTATAAATTTGATGGTGAAGTGAAGTTGGATATGAACAATAATATCCAGATAACTAAAGGTGTTGATGAGAATGCACAACAGGCTATTGTAGCCTTAAGCCTTACGGTATTCGAGTCTAGGGAGAATGATGAGGTACCTTTTAAGATCAAAGCTGTGATAGAAGGTCATTTTAGATGGACTGATGAACTTGAGAAAGATGAAGTTGCACTCGATTCAATGTTAAAGCAGAATGCACCTGCAATACTATATAGCTATATAAGGCCAATAATTACATTGATAACTGTTGAAGCAAATATGCCTCCTTTGGTTGTACCACTTATGAATTTTCAAAACGAATAATGATAATACACGTACTAAGCATCTCAATAATGGGGTGCTTTTTTTTGTGCCCTTTTTTAGGTAGGTGATGCATTTGGGCTTATTTAGAAACCTTTTTAAATCAAGAGATAAACCAAAAAACACTCTTTATAGCAGCAGCTATGAATTTTTTTTTGGTAGCACTTCAAGTGGTAAAAACATTGATGAACGATCGGCTATGCAGACAACAGCAGTGTATGCTTGTGTCCGGATTCTTGCAGAGACAATCGCAAGTCTGCCATTGCATACATATAAAATCACGGATGCCGGGAAGGAAAAAGCAACAGACCATATCTTATACAAACTGCTCCATGATGAGCCGAATCCTGAGATGACCTCATTTGTCTTTAGAGAGACACTTGTGAGTCATCTTTTGTTATGGGGAAATGCCTATGCCCAGATCATCCGGGATGGAAGAGGCAACGTTGTTTATCTTTATCCACTCATGCCGGACAAAATGACGGTGGATCGAACCAGTACCGGTGAGTTGTTCTATGAATATCAAAAGGAAACCGGTTCAGTGATCCTCCGAAAAGAAGACGTGCTGCATATCCCAGGTCTTGGCTTTGATGGACTGGTTGGGTATTCACCCATAGCAATGGCTAAAAATGCCATTGGAATGGCTCTAGCCACAGAAGAATATGGCGCTAAATTCTTCGCCAATGGAGCCAATCCGGGTGGTGTATTGGAACATCCAGGTGTGGTTAAGGATCCAAAGCGAGTGAGAGAAAGTTGGAATGCTGTTTATCAAGGCAGCAGCAATGCTCATCGTGTTGCTGTACTTGAAGAGGGGATGAAATATCAGCAGATTGGTATCCTCCGGAGCAGGCTCAATTCCTTGAAACGAGAAAATTTCAGACAGAAGAGATATGTCGAATATTTCGTGTGCCGCCCCATTTGGTGGCTAATCTTGATAAGGCTACATTCTCAAATATTGAGCATCAATCCATCAGCTACGTGGTCCATACAATCCGACCGTGGTTGGTTCGAATTGAACAGTCAATCAACAAATCCTTGCTTAAAGACGATGAAAAAGGTCAATACTTTGTGAGCTTTGTCGTCGATGGATTGTTGAGAGGTGATTACAATTCAAGAATGCAGGGGTATGCAGTAGGTATTCAGAATGGATTCTTAAGTCCAAATGATATTAGAAGATTAGAAAACATGAATGCAATACCGGAAGAGGAAGGTGGATCTTTTTATATGGTTAACGGGAACATGGTGAAGCTTGAAGATGTAGGTGCGTTTATTAAAGACAAGGAGGGATGATTTTGAAAAGGAAGTTTTGGAACTGGATCAATGAAGATGACCAAAGAACTCTATATCTGGACGGCGAAATATCAGATGAGACTTGGTTCGGTGATGAGGTGACACCGAAGATGTTTAAGGCGGAACTTGTGGAAGGTGAAGGCGATATCACCGTATGGATCAATTCACCAGGCGGTTGTGTCTTTGCGGCCAGTCAGATTTATAACATGCTGATGGAGTATCCGGGAAATGTAACGGTGAAAATCGATGGGGTAGCAGCTAGTGCCGCATCTGTTATAGCGATGGCAGGAGGAGATGTTTATATGTCTCCCGTTTCTATGCTGATGATTCATAATCCCATGACACTGGCTTTTGGTGATACAGCGGAAATGAAGAAAGCCATATCAATGCTCAGTGAAGTGAAGGAGAGCATCATCAATGCGTATGAACTGAAAACTAATCTGTCTCGAGTGAAGATATCACATCTCATGGATGAGGAAAGTTGGTTCAATGCAAAGAAGGCCATTGAGATGGGCTTTGCTGATGGCATCTTGTTTGAAAAGGATAATAAACAAGATGATCAATTGGAGGCCATGATGTTCAGTAAGCAGGGAATTGTGAATTCATTGATGAGCAAGATTCCAAAGAAAAAAGTAACTAATAACCCAGGAACACCCATTAAACAGCTGGATAAGCGGCTTGAGCTAATTAAATAGGAGGACAAGAATGAGTAAAATAATTGAGTTGAGAGAAAAACGTGCTAAGCTTTGGGAAGAGACCAAGGCTTTTCTAGATGGAAAAAGAGATGATAATGATATGTTGTCTGCAGAAGATACGGCGACCTATGAGAAGATGGAAGCTGATGTGGTCAACCTCGGCAAGGAAATTGACAGATTGGAACGTCAGGCAAAGATTGATCTGGAGTTGTCAAAAGCCACAAGCAAGGCCATCACCAATCAGCCGGGCGAAGCTGCCGGTGAACCTATTAAGGAAGGGAGAGCATCGGATGAATACAAGTCATCCTTCTGGAAAGCAATGAAGAACAAAAGCGGCTTTGAGATCTACAATGCATTGCAGATCGGAACAGATTCTGAAGGTGGTTATCTAGCACCGGATGAGTTTGAAAGAACGCTTATTGAAGCGCTGGAAGAGGAAAATATCTTCCGGAGCCTGGCGAATGTGATCAGTACTTCATCTGGAGAGAAGAAGATTCCGGTCGTGGCTTCTAAAGGAACAGCATCCTGGGTGGAAGAAGAAGCGCTGATCCCCGAGTCCGATGATGCTTTTGGTCAAGTCTCTCTGGGAGCCTTCAAGCTGGCAACGATTATCAAGGTATCCGAGGAGCTGCTCAATGACAGTGTCTTCAACCTTCCAAGATACATCGCCAAGGAATTTGCCAGAAGGATCGGTAGCAGGGAAGAGGAAGCCTTCTTTGTAGGCGACGCATCAGGAAAACCAACTGGCATCTTCCATTCATCAGGTGGAGCTGATGTAGGAGTTACTACAGCAGCAGCAACGAGCATCAAGGTTGATGAACTGATTGATTTGTATCATTCCCTGAGATCGCCTTATCGGAAGAAAGCGACGTTTGTCACCAACGATTCAACCATCAAGGCGATTCGTAAGCTGAAAGATGCGAACGGCCAGTACCTGTGGCAACCGTCTATCAAGATGGGTGAGCCGGATACGATTTTGAATCGTCCGGTGAAGACATCCGTTTATGTTCCTGCGATTGAAGCGAGTGCCAAGACCATCGCATTTGGTGACTTCTCATATTACTGGATTGCCGATCGTCAAGGTAGGGCGTTTCAAAGACTGAATGAGTTGTATGCTGCAACTGGTCAAGTAGGATTTAAAGCGACGCAAAGGGTGGATGGCAAGCTGATTTTGCCAGAAGCAATCAAAGTGCTTCAGCAGAAAGCGTAGGTGGATGATGAGTAACGTAAAGAACTATACAGAGCAAGGCGGCGACAAGACCGTCATCGGTGGTCAACTGGAGATTGCAGTAGAAGGAAAGCTGACCTTCGATGAAGTGGAATTGAAACCTGCCAATCTCGTGGCAGATAGCACGGCCACAACAGTCGCAGGCGCGGTCAGTGACTTGAATGGACTGATTGCAGAACTGAAAACAGCAGGTTTGATGAAGACGGTGTAGGAAGGAGGATGGGTGAATGGTAGTGACACTTGAAGATACAAAGCTATGGATTCGTGTTGAGGGTGACTATGAAGATTCACTCATCGAAAGTTTGATTCTGACTGCGGAGGGTATGGTCGAAGATATCCTCCGCTTTCCATTGTCTGAATTCACTGATGGTGTGCCGGAAGCAGTTAAGCATGCGATTTACTTTTGCGTATCGAAGTTGTATGAGGAAAGAAATGATCTGGATGCTGAAAGGGTGAATGAAATCCTGAGAGCTCTGTTATCATCTTACAGAAAGGTGGATTGGTGATGAAGCTGGGAAGCCTGAAGCATAGAATCGATGTTGTTCGACTATCCACGGTTATCAATGAAAATGGATTTGAAAGCAAGTCGTTTGAAGTCGTTAATACCTTATGGGCAGCAGTTAAAAATCTTCATGGTAAGGAGTATTTCGAAGCTGCGAGAATCAATAAGGAAAAAACGGTGAAGTTTCTTATCCGTTATACAGAGGGATTGGATGAAACGATGCAGATACGTTTCAAGGAACAAACGTACAACATTGAATCGATAGACCATATACGGTATGAAGGCAAGTGGATGGAAATCAAGGCGATTGAGGTGAGTAATAGCAGTTAAAGCTTTGATCCTTCTAGTTCAGAGTCTAGTTGAATATCGATACTATTCATGCTATAATGCACTAAAAGGTCCACATTGATAGATAGAGTGTGGACGAAGAGGTGCAAATCCATGAATGAAGAAGAACTTATGAAAGCGTTTGAAGACAAAAATGGTGTACTAAAAACATCTGAACTAAATCAGATGGGTTTGTCCAGTAGACAAATAAAAAAACTATTGGATCAAAAGTATATCCGAAAAATTAAATATGGCTATTATGAGCCTTATGATACTGGCTTTTCGGATGAGGCCTTGATTATGAAGCTATTTCCTAATGCTGTTATTTTTCTTGAAAGTGCACTTATGCATTATGGATACACGGATAGGATTCCTAATGAATGGCAGATCGCAGTTGATCGTAACAGTAATAAGAAGCAATATGATATAGAATATCCAATGATTAAACCATTCTTTTTGGAACCGAAATACATGGATGTTGGGAGGTCATCAATTATAGTGGACAATGTCGAAGTCCGGATTTTTGATCGCGAACGTACTATTTGCGACGTTTTGAGGTATAAGAATAAGATTGAAGATGAAGTGTTTAGAAATGCTGTGACAAGGTATCTACAAGATGATAAGAAAAATTTGAGAAAGCTATTTGAGTTTGCAGCTGTTTTTGACATTAAAAGAAGGTTCATACCTATATAGGAGTGTGGTTATAATGGCGAATGTTGCTGCGTCTGTACTTGCGAAACTAAAGAATAAGGCAAGAATTGAAGGAATTGCTTTTCAGCAGATATTGAATTTGTTTTGCCAAGAAGAGTTTATTCGACGACTTTCAAAATCACAGTATAAAGAGAATCTAGTCTTAAAAGGCGGATTTCTCTTGTATGCTATTAGCGGATTTAAAGCAAGACCCACAATTGATGCAGATTATTTGTTGCAAAATTCACCAAATAATTTAGATGAAGTTGAACAGCTTGTCAAAGCGGTATTGAGTACGTCTAGTGACAACGACTACATTCGGTTTGAATTACAAAAATTAGCAACCATTAGTGAAATAAAGGAATATCATGGGATTCGCGTGAACCTGATTGGTTATATCGATAGAACCAGAACGCCGTTTAGTATCGATTTCGGAGTAGGCGATATAATAGTGCCCAATGAGATTGAAAGAACTTTGCCAGTAATTCTTGAAGGATTTGAAGCACCAAAGATACTTACATATTCGCTAGAAGCTATTGTGGCTGAAAAGATTGATGCGATTATATCCTTAATGGAAGCAACAGGAAGAATGAAGGACTTCTATGATATCTATTATCTAGCAGTAACCTATGATTTTGATGGACGGAAATTACAAGATTCTATTTCAAAAACACTTATAAATAGAAAGACGCCTTATGAAAAAGATTCAGTCATTGCTGTTCGAAGGTTACTGGATGATGAAGATATTCAACAGAGATGGCAAAATTTTTGTATGAAGATTCTTAAGGTTAGTCAGGATTTTGAAGAAGTGGTACAAGTAATCATTGACTTTTTTGAACTTGCCTTTTACTGCATTTGTAGAAGATAAGGAATTCAACGGCATATGGAGTCATTATGATAGGCAATATAGGATTCATGGGGAATAGGAAAAAGTATTAGGATATAATATTTGAAAATATAGTGAAAATAATGCCTTTTACATAAGCGATACCTTATATGGTGCGCTTTTTTTTGTTGGAAGAGAGGTAAGCATTAATGGCTAAGATGGAACTCGAAGGAATGGATGAGCTGATTGATAACGTCAACAAGTTAGGTGTTGCTGGAGAAGCCATCAAGAAGAATGCCTTGGATAAAGTCGGTAAGATTGTCAAGGATTCCATGGAAAAGAAAGCGCCTAGATCTGACGAGAGCAAAGAACATATGGCTGATAACATCAAGGTATCCGATATTCAAAAAAATGACGGAATGGATTTTGTGGATGTCGGTCCCCAAAAAGGCGATAATTCAAAATTTTACTATAGTAAGTTCACTGAATGGGGCACAAGCTCCATACCAGCACAACACTGGGCAGAGAAATCTGTCAAAGGTAACAAGAATAAGATCAATGATACCATAAGGGAAGAACTGGAAAGGGGGCTGGGACAACTTGGTCAATAGCTTAATCATTGAAACGCTATCAGATATTGGAGTGCCAGTCGCCTTTCAATTGTATTCGGGTGAAGCTTCGACCTATGTGACTTTTCATGAGTATATTCAGAGCGGCGAATCCTATGAAGATGATGAAGAACGATATACTGGTCACTACATACAGGTGGATGTGTGGTCAAAATCAGATTATTCAACACTGGTAACATTGATAAAAGAGAAATTACAGTCAGTAGGATTTAATAGGCAAGATGAGATAGACCTTTATGAGAAAGATACCGGCATCTATCATAAAGGATTACGATTCTATTATTTAGAAGAACAGGAGGTTCATAATGGCAAGACAAGTAGGGCTTAAGGATATCTACATTGCAACAGTGACACAAGATGACAGCGGTGCAGCAACGTATGATACGCCATCGAAGCTGGAAAGAGCTATTAGCGCAAAGCTTCACCAAAGACCAGTTCAGAGAATATTTATTCAGATGATTCAGTGGAGGATGTGATTCTTGCTTTCGAAGGTGTGGATGTTGAGATTGAGCTAAATCAGCTATCGCTGACGAGCAGAGCTAAACTTCAGGGGGCGAAAGTGGTTACTGGTGTTCTTATTGAAAGTAAGGATGATATTCCACCAACCATTGCTCTTGGTTTCAGGTCGAAAAAGTCAAATGGTAAGTATAGGTATGTCTGGCTGCTTAAAGGCAAATTTGAACTGACAGCTGATGAGTATGATACTGAAGCAGAAAAGCCTCAGCCAAAGAGTGCTAAACTCAAAGGTTCCTTTTATGCAAGAGACTTTGATGGCAACTTCCGTTTCATTGCTGACGAAGATGAAACAGGGATTGATCCAGCAATTATTGCTGCTTGGTTTACAGCAGTACCGGATGAGCCGGTAGTAGTATAGGTGGTGACTAGATGAAAGCAAAAGACTTGAAGAACAAAGGTGTACCCATCACACTTGGTGACCAAACCTATGAACTGAAATTCAACATGAACACCTTCTGTGAACTGGAAGAGGTCTATGATGACATCAATCAGGCCTTTGAGGATTTGCAAAAGATGAAGGTCAAAGCAATGCGTGCTCTGATCTATGCTGCAGTTAAGACGCAAAATGACACCATAACCCTTCAGGAGATTGGAGAGCTTCTTGGCATCAGTGAGCTGGAAGACATCAGCAAGGCGTTGAATGAAGCATTATCGGATGCCATGCCGGAAACAAGTGAAGATACCCCGGGGGAATAGATGGCCACACCGAGTCAACCAATTGGGACTGGGAGTGGCTTTTTTATTTGGGTACCAATCTCCTACAAATGACAGAAGAGCAGTTTTGGCAAGCAACGCCTAAGAAATTACAGGGGTTGTTTTTTATTTACAAAAAAGTCAATGGCATTAATGAGGCATCAGGGGTAGAGACCATTGATAACATCATTTTCTAGGATGGGAGGTGAAAGAACATGGCAAGAGACAGCAACACGGTCGTCGCCAGAGTCGGTCTGGATGACAAAGGTTTTCAGCAGGGTGTGGCCAGTATTCAACGAAGCCTGAAAGTTGTTAAAAGTGAGTTTGCAGCTGCATCATCCAAGCTGGGTGATTTGGCAAGACGACCGAAGGTTTGAAATTGAAATCAGAAACACTCAGCAAACAGATGGAGCTTCAAAAGTCAAAAGTAGATGCCCTGACTAAAAGCTATAAAGATAGTATTGAGAAAAGGGAGCAGATGCCAAGGCCACGGAGAATCTTCGTATCCGGTTGAATTATGCGACTGCTGATATGAATAAGCTGGAAAAAGAGCTGATTGATGTGAATGGTCAATTGAAGGTCCAAAGCAGTTCTTTCACCACTTTAGGTAACAATCTCACCAGTATTGGAAACAAGCTGAAAACCGTTGGTGATCGGTTCGATCGTGTAGGCAGCACATTGACAAAATCAGTCTCAGTACCCATCATCGCTGCAGGTACCGGTCTTGTGAAGCTTGGGGATAGCTTTGATAAAGCTGTTGATAAGATTCGGATCGGAACCGGTGCTACTGGAAAAGTCCTTGAAGGTTTGGAAGAAGATTTCAAGAACGTCTACACAAGCGTTGATGCCAGTATGGATGATGCCAGTACGGTGATTGCCGATCTCAATACAAGAACAGGGCTGACCGGTGAGGGTTTGCAGGATTTATCCATTCAGATGTTGCAGCTCGCAAAGATAACAAAAGAAGACATCAATGGTCTGATTCCGGCAACTACTAGAATGTTTAAAGATGCAGGACTGTCCGTTGATCAATACAGTGAAGCCCTGGATTATACCTTTATTGTCAGCCAATCGACCGGTATCGGTGTCACCAAGCTTCAACAACTCATGACACAGTTTGGTGGTCCGCTTCGACAGATGGGCTTTGACTGGCAGACCTCTGCTGCGATGCTTGGAAAGTTTGAGAAAGAGGGTGTCAACACGGAGCTGGTGGTTGGCTCACTTCGTATCGCTCTTGGAAAGATGGCCCAAGAAGGTATTGAGGATCCAAGTGCTGCGCTTCAAGAGATGATCACCCGAATCAAAGAAGTGGGTACTGCAGGTGAAGCTAACACCCTTGCCCTTGAGATGTTTGGAGCGAAAGCCGGTCCGGATATGGCAGCTGCTATTCGTGAAGGCAGGTTGAATCTCGATGAGCTACTCACGTCTTTAGATGCTAGTCCTGAAACCATTGAACGGGCAGCCAAGGATACCGAAGGTGCTGTTGAGAAATTTATGATTTTGAAGAACAAGATGATGGTGGCGTTGGAACCACTGGGCACCAGCTTGCTTGAAGCCGTCGAAGCGGCCATGCCATCTATTGAAAAGCTACTGAGTTTGATTACCAACCTGGTCAGGAGATTTACTGAGTTATCACCTAAGCAGCAGCAGATAGTTTTGAAGTTTGCACTGATCACGGCAGCTATTGGTCCGGTGTTAACGGTTGTAGGAAAAGTGATTTCAATAGGCGGTACGTTGTCAACTGTGTTTGGTTCCATATCGACAGCCATCGGAGCAACGGGAGGAGCCAGTGGTGGCCTTGGTGCCGCTTTTTCAGCGCTAACAGGTCCAATTGGAATCGTGATTGCTGCCATAGCGGCCTTGATCGCTATCTTTATCGCACTCTATAAGAACAACGAAGACTTCAGGGAGAAGGTCAATGCGGCGTGGAAAAGTATTAGAGAAATCATCAGTGGTATCGTTGAGCAGCTAAAGGTGCTCTTTGAGGTTTTCCATACGGCAGCAACCGATCTGTGGAATCGATATGGTGAAAACATCATTGCTATTGTGAATGCGGCTTTTAGTGTATTGATGGCTATCATCGAAACGGCGCTGAATATTATAAAAAATGTGATACAAATCGGTACAGCGATCATTCAAGGTGATTGGCAAGGTGCCTGGGAAGGTATCAAAAACTTATTTGTTGATATTTGGAATGGATTGGTGGCTACGATAACAGGTATCTTGGATTTTTTGTATCAGCTGTTTACCACAAAGCTGAAGATATTCGCAGACCTGTTTGGATTATCTTGGAATAATATCAGTGCCCAAACGACTGAAGTCTGGGAGAATATCAAGAATGGTATCACCGATAGGATTACAGCAGTTAAAGATACAGTGAGAAATGCTGTGGATGCCATCGTGGGATTCTTTTCTAATCTGGATATACCAGAAATTGACATACCGAATATTAAGCTTCCGCATTTCAGTATCAAAGGCGAATTCAGCCTTAAACCACCGAGTGTACCTAAGCTCGATGTAGACTGGTATGCATCCGGAGGTATTTTCAGCAGACCAAGCATCATTGGTGTAGGAGAAGCAGGAACGGAAGCTGTATTGCCCATTGATCGTTTGGACGATCTTATTGCCAGCGCACTGAAAAAGGTGGGCAACAATCAAGTGACAGGCGATCTGAACATCAACATAGCAAGATTGGTGGTTCGAGAAGAAGCGGATGTTAGGAGAATTGCGGAAGAGCTCAACCGGATACGCCTGCAGCATATGAGAGGAAGTGGAAGACGTGAGATTAACGATTAGGGATAAGGAAGGAAATCTATACACCAACGAGCAGCTCGGATTCAAGGTGCATGTGAATTCCATCCCGGAAGTCATCCAAAAGCAGATCATTTCAGATATCCTTCCCATCAGTCACAAGGAAGTGGTGTATGATGAGATACTGCAGCCAAGACTGATCACCATAGAGATTGGCTACTACATCAATGATGAGCTGATGGACAATATTTTTGCTCTGAATGAACTGCTGAATGAAAACCTGACCATCATGTTTGATGACGGGCCACTTTCTTGTGATGTGCGATTGAATACCTTTGAGCAGCATGCAGTCCTTGGTAAGTATATGAAATTCCATCTTGTCTTTGAGACATTGACCGCCTTTAGGTACAGTTGGCAGTATTGCCATGAAGAGCTTACCGAAGATTGGAATTATACAAAGCTAGGTGTTCAAAGCGCTGATAAGACATCTTATGCCATCGTCGAAGATCAAACCATTCAGTGTAAGCATTTGGGGCAGGTGGATGTAAATCCGATCTTTCGATTGTTTGGTACTTGGGATGCGATAACGATTGGAGGCATGACGTACTCTAATCCCATAAATGGGGAGCTGATCATTGATTGTGATAAGAAGCTATGTTATCAGACATTGGATGGTGGAACGCCTGTTTTGGAGAACCGGAAGGAGTTCCTGTCAGGTGATTGGTTGACGCTGACAAAAGGTGTCAATGACATATCCATTTCAGGAATGAATCTGAATCTGCAGCTGGATATCATCTATCGACACACGTACTTGTAAAGGAGGCAGAGATGGTTAAGGTATATAGCGCAGATGCAGTGGATTTTGATAATACCCATATCGCAGAAGTTGAGCCTTTGACCGGAGAAAGCTATGAGAAGATCAACGGTCTGTATACCTTAACCTTTGAAGTGCCCTTTCAGCATGCTGAAGTCTTGGTGCTGGATTCCATCATTGAAGTAGACGACCAGTTCTATCGGGTCATGCGACTCAACACGGTTGGAACTGAAAAGAGTATCGTCAAGGTCTATGCAGAAAGTCTATTCATGGTGGATATGCTGGATGAGACTGTGGATAGTATCTTTATCGATGAGACGGACCTGGGGATTGTTTTGACTGACTTACTGAATGGGACTTTGTTTGTTGCCGGTGACTGCAGTGACATCTTGGTTTCCATTTACGGTACGCAGTTGACTAAATCGACGATCATCAATCAACTGATCAACAATTATCAGCTGGAGCTCAGCATTCAAGGCTTGCAGATAGCTTTAGTGCAGCAGATCGGATCGAATAATCATGTGGAGCTTCGAAAGGGAAAGAACCTGAAATCCATTGACGTAGAAGAAGACATCTCAGGCGTCATCACAAAGCTGATCTATACCAATAGCGACGGGAGCTATGGAGGTGAACTGACAAGTCTAAACGTGGACATCTATTCCAAACCGAAGGTTCATCATGAGGTGTTCGAAACAGAAACTGCTGGTGAAACGGATGCGATGGCCGTCAGCTTCTTGGAACTCAATGACAAGCCTTTGGTTACCTATAAGATTGAGTTTGCAGACCTTTATTATTCCAAGGAGTATGAGCTGATCAAGGAGCTTGAAAAAGTCAGTCTTGGTGATGTCGTCACCGTCATTCATGAAAGCTTTGGTATAGAGATTCCTGTTCGGATCATCGAACTGAAAAGAGATATTGCTACACATAAGAATACAACAGTCGTTCTCGGAAATGTAGGGAGCGACTTTTTTGATTATCAGGCCTCATTACAAGAAGCGAAAGATACCATTGACTATGCTTTCACTAAGCGGAAGCTCAATGCGGCCACGTTGAAAGGCCTAAAGATCGTCAACGAAACCAGCGAAGAAATCACCTTTGAAGTGACAGAAGAAGGTGATGTCAACATCACCGGTGATGCGATTATCGGTGGTACCCTGGATGCCAATGAAGTCAATATCATCAACTTCACTGCAGACAGCGGTGACGTATATTATCTCATGTCGGATAATGCACGAGTGAGCCAGATGGCGGTTAATGAATTGATCACCATGCTGATAGAGGAAGGTAAGAATGAATACCATTTTATTCATGTGCATGGTGAAATCCAGGAGTGGAAATCCGCCTATCGTAAATATGACATCAATGGTGATCCATTACCTGATGAACAGCTGACTGACAGCTATGGGAATCTCCTGTACTGGACGGATGGAGTCGGATCCGGAATTACGAAGGAAAGTACTGATGGTGAAGGGAATCCTAATGAACCGGTCATGACCCATCCCTATGACTATGAGACCAAGATGCAGATCAAGTTTGAGACGATACAACTGCCTAACGGGGAGACAACAAAAGCGCCAGTCATCTGGCTGGGTCAGGGTACCGGAGAAGGGCTGAATGGTAAAGGGAAGATCTACAAGAGTGGAAGCGGACTGGAGATTGATTACTATTCAACCGATGAAGGTAAACTCAGACAGATACTAATGGATGATAAAGGCATATCCTTTGAACCGGCAGTTATTCTATTTTCTCATATCTCGAATGGAATGTTGCTTTCCGGTAGCGAAGTCGTCATGCCAGGCATACAAGTGATTGTAGTTCAGAAACCATGATTGCCTTTGATGCCCAGATTGACATTGAGGCGGATTCGGAGCTATCCGTCACGGCAGAGCTCAGAGTATCCGGTGAAGTCTATAGAAACACAGTTAAAAAGTTTTACGGAGCAGCGACTGATCAGCTGGTGTTTAATGGTGTGTTACCGAAGCTCTATCCGACAACCCATACCATCGACATCCTATTGAGCACCACGAATGGCAGCATCAGCATCGGCGCTGATGACTATCACTTGAAACTATCCATCAGAGGTGGTGAAGCACAAGAAGCAAAACCATGGCCATATGCCAATATTCAACAGACATTTAGTGGCTTGGCAGTCACTTTAGCTCATACTCCGATTGCAGTGACGATGTCTGACATCACAGAAAACTTGACAGCGAATGTGATCAGTTCGACTTATGATCGGTCTATTGCTGAATCCTTCGCTGAGCATAATATTGTGTTACCACACACACCAATTGCAGTTACGATGGTGGCGTTCACAGAGGACTTGAGTTCAGAACATCATTTCTATGCTCAGCAGTTTATCTTCAATGCTGGCTTTGATGAGACGGAAGTTACCGGTGACAATGAGTATGTGGAATATACTGATGCCAATGGAATCGGTATGCACAATATTCCTGTGGCATCGTATGGTACTGAAGAGATCAACAGTGTGGATGATATGGTCGTATCCTATAACATTATTGACAAATCTAAGATCAAAACATTCACAAGTCTATCAATTACGAAGGAGGTGGAATAACATGCCCTTCAATAGTTTGGATTATAGTAAAGCAGCGAAGATCAAAGTCAATGCAACCCACATCGATGAAGAACTGACAAACTTCCCGATCAAAGTGTGGTTGGATGAGAACAACTTCAATTTTGATGATGTTTTGGATTCCGGCTATGATATCGCATTCTGCGATCTGGAAGGGAATCTCCTGGACTTTGAACGTGTCGAGCTGGATAAAAGCAATGAAGAAGGCTATTTTAACGTGAGAATCCCAACTGTATCGTCTACAACAGATACAGAAATCATGATGCTATGGGATGGACCGGATGTGGACTATTCCAATGCGTCTGGTGTTTGGGATAATGACTTTGTCGGGGTGTGGCACCTGGGATATTCACTCATTGATTCTACCGGTAATGGGCACAATGGAACGAATTATGGAACAACCACTGTAACAGAAGGTGGTCGAAAGGTCAGAAACTTTGACGGTTCAGACGACTATGTCAGGGTGGCACATCATGCAGACTTCAACGTGAATGAACATACGCTTTCTTATTGTGCGAAGTTTTATGATCAAGCAGCGACAGGTATGGTTGTAGACAAGTATGAAGGGGATCAAAGAGGATTCTATAATACGGTTTATCCTACAGCCAGCAACAATAACCTCGCTCATAAGACATATGCACCTCAAGATACACAACAAATAATTGAAAGTATATCATCGCCTTTCACAGGTGATTATCTGCATTATGCAGGAAGTAAAGATTTAGATTCCGTACAGATGTACATCAATGGAGCTCAAGAAGACACAGAAAGCGTGACAGCTGCACTGTCAGCCAATGCAGGGGATCTTTCTATTGGTGCCCGCTACTACACAGCAGACTTATATACGCATATGAGGATGGCGGAGTTGAGGCTATCCAGTGTTGCACGTTCTGCGGCATGGGTTAAGGCAGAATCACATGACTTGAAAGAGATGGATCTGATTACCATTATTCCTGTCGATACATACAAGGTTACCATAGATCATACGAAAGTTGATGCAGTAGTACCCAACTTTCCAGTCCGGGTTTGTTTGGATGAGCATGGCATTCCATTAGATACTGATCCGACCATTTATCACTTTACAGATGATGGGAACAACGAGTTGAAGTTCGAGAGGGTGTACTACAATACTTCAGAGAACAAGGCTGTCTTCTACGTCAAGGTTCCTGCCATCAGTGATACACAAGATACGATCATCTACATCAAGACCAATGCTGTGAGCGACATGGAAGATGCAGCCAACGTATGGGACGCTAACTTTAAAGGGGTATGGCACCTGAACGATTCACTGGGTGATAGTACCAGCAATGCTAACCACGGCACCAACTATAGCACAACACTGGTAGATGGTTTGAATGGTAAAGCCAGACAGTTTAATGGAAGCATAACCACCAGGATCGAGTGTGCTACAGTGGATATCACCGGTGCTGCTAATCGGACTGCAATGGCCGTAGTGAAACATACCAACCCATCAAACGGTGGAGTTTATATCTCAACAGGTACACTGGATGGTGCAGGTACAAAATGGATGTTGCGTGCTAATCACAACGAGCCATACGGAACGCTTAGAACAGAAATTCAAAACGGTAACTATGTCGCCAATGAGGTCGTGCCCGCCAATCAACGAACAGCGGTAACGACAAAATATGACGGTATCACACAATCTCAAGATACAGAACAGTACATTGATGGTGTGAAGAATACCAAAAATGCTTCAACGGTTAATAATACAATTAATACTGTTAATGGTTCATTATTGTTTGGATCAAATAAAAATACAAACAACGATAAAGGTTTATCGGGAATCATTGAAGAAGTCCGTATTTCAGACGTCGCCCGTTCCGATGCATGGATAGCATTGGAAACACATGACTTGGTGGACCAGGACCTCATCACTGTAACAGCCATCATCAGTGCCGTGGAGTTCATCGGCCCGTATTACTTGATTCAGGATGATTCTAAGATCAAGAGTTACGATGATACGACGCTGACTACCGTAGCTGACCCTATTCCATCCACATTGGCTGAGATGGTGCAGCTTTTCCTGGATGAAGGTATAGGCTTCCCGCCGCCCAATGCAGTATTGCAAGCATGTGTGGATGATCAACCGATACTGAAGTATTACTACAACCGTAATGGCAACACAGACGAAGAACTGAATGGTGTGAACTTCAAGCTAACGCAACACTATGTGCCGGCAGATGTGCTTATCAATCAGACCAACGCGTGGCCGATCAATGGGATCACGGGTGTAGAGTGCACCTATGTGGACCCGAATGATGCTATACGGATGATCTTCTCCGTTGATGATGGCGTCACTTGGTACGCCTACGATACCGGCACCACCTTCAACCAAGTGGCACCTGATCTAGCGAATGTGCAGGCAGCTGGAAACACACCGGCTGAACTAATAGCTATCCCTGAAAATGCATGGGATGTGCTCATCGACTGGGGTGGTTCGCCTGCCACATCCATACGCTTTGCGTTTACCTTGGATTTTGATGCAAGTGTATCTTATCTACGAGTCAACTACAAAGAAGGGCTATAAGGAGGGATGACATGAAGGGAATAACGACGGTTCAATTGTTTGATGCCAAGACAGGTGAACTGCAGAAAGAAATCAAGAAAGAAAACA
>LQAG01000267.1_pt1 | contig 18310 bp, 27 predicted proteins | sample 1535801 | NCBI WGS metagenome assembly LQAG01 (sample SAMN04331584, study PRJNA305678) | bioreactor metagenome | isolation source: bioreactor_3 inoculated with Wadden Sea sediment 1st replicate of a... | place: Germany:Bremen | reverse complement strand
TTCATCATCTGTCATCTCGAGCAGCGTTCGTTCAATAAACGTTTATTAAGCGTACGCTGTACTAAAACAAACTGATCTGGTTTGTTTCAGGCAGTCCTTTGAGGATATCGTTGACCTTCAGAAGTTCAATCAGCGTCTTACTGGTTTTTGTCCTCAGCCTGAAATCCTCTATGGATATGAACGGACCGTCTTTTCTTGCTTCAACGATGTTAATGGCAGCCTTTTCGCCCATGCCGTTGATGGCAGCCAGAGAAGGCATGATTTTGCCGTCGATGATCGTAAAGTACCTGGCATCAACCTTATAGATATCGATATCCATGAATTCAATGCCTCTTGCGTACATTTCCTGAACGATACGCATGTCCTTGATCATATCCTTCTCCTTCTTGGAAAGATCATTGAAACGTTCCTTGAAATCGACCAGGTGTCCATCCAGCACGTTCTTTCCCTTGCACATCAACTCATAATCGAAGTTTGAAGCACGGATGGAAAAGAATGCCGTATAATACTCGCGGGGATAATATACCTTGAAATATGCAATACGATAAGCCATCATCACATAAGCTGCAGCATGGGCTTTCGGGAACATGTACTTGATCTGCTTGCAGGACCAGATATACCAGTCCTCCACTCCGACCTTCCGCATCTCCACTTCCCATTCAGGCTTCAGCCCCTTACCTTTACGTACGGCCTCCATGATGGTAAAGGAAAGTTCCTTATCCATACCCATGTTGATCAGATAGGTCATGATATCATCACGAGTCGATATGACCGTTGAAATAGTCGCCTTTCCTTCCTGAACCAGCTCCTGTGCGTTGTTGGTCCAAACATCGGTTCCGTGTGAAAGTCCCGATATCCGAATGAGGTCCGAGAAAGACTGTGGGTTCGTTTCAATGAGCATCTGCATGACGAAATCCGTTCCGAATTCAGGAATCCCTAAAGACCCAAGCGTGATACCGCCAATGTCCTCCGCTTTGACATCCAGTGCATCCAACCCATTGAACAGGGACATGACCTTGGGCTCATCCAACGGAATCTTTGTGGCATCCACTCCTGTCAAATCCTCCAGGAAACGGATCATTGTCGGATCGTCGTGCCCCAGAATATCAAGCTTCAACAGGTTATGGTCGATGGAGTGATAGTCAAAGTGCGTGGTGATGATACTCGTATTCTGGTCATTTGCAGGCTTCTGAATCGGTGTGAAGGTATAGATTTCCTGTTCCTTCGGTACGACGATGATACCTCCCGGATGCTGACCGGTTGTTCTTCTGACTCCGACACATCCTTGGATAATCCGGTTGATTTCGGCTTCCTTGACGTTGATTTCCCGTTCTTCAAAATAATTCTTCACATAGCCATAGGCAGTTTTCTCAGCGAGAGTACCGATGGTACCCGCCCTGAAGACATGGCCTTTTCCAAATAACACTTCTGTATATTCATGGGCTTTCGACTGGTATTCGCCAGAAAAGTTCAGGTCGATATCCGGTTCCTTGTTCCCTTTGAATCCAAGGAAAGTTTCAAAAGGTATGTCATGCCCTTCCTTCACAAGATCTGCACCGCACTCAGGACACTTCTTGTCCGGCATGTCAACACCTGAACTCCCGGCGTATTTTCTGACCTCATCGGATTCGAAATCACTGTACTTGCATTCCTTGCATACGTAATGCGGCTGAAGGGGGTTGACTTCCGTGATTCCGGACATGGTAGCGGCAAACGATGAGCCGACGGATCCCCTTGACCCAACAAGATAACCGTCGTCGTTGGATTTTTTACGAGTTCTGTGCGATGATGTACATGACAGCAAAGCCATTGCTGATGATGGAGTTGAGCTCCCGGCTCAAGCGTTCCTCCACCACATAGGGCAGTTCATCACCATAGAGGTCCTTCGCCTTGGCATAGCACATGTCTTCCAGTTCCTGTTCAGCTCCTTCGATCTTCGGTGGATACTTGTCGCGTTCAACCGGCTCAAGCCATTCAATCATCTCGGCTATCCTGTTGGTGTTCGTGACGACCACTTCATATGCCTTGTCATCACCCAGATACTCGAACTCCTCGATCATCTCGTTCGTCGTCCTGAAATACAGCGGAGCCTGGTCATCCGCATCCTTGAAGCCCTTGCCGGCCATCAGGATACGCCTGTAGACTTCATCCTCCGGATTGAGGAAATGCACATCACAGGTGGCGACGACAAGCTTGTTGTATTCCTCTCCCAGGTCGCAGATCCGCTTATTGACTTCTTCGATCTCTTTCAGCCCTTCCACCTTTCCATTCACTACCATGAACTGATTGTTTCCGGTGGGTTGGATCTCCAGATAATCATAGAATTTGATACACCTGTCGATGACTTCCTTGTTGCGACCTTCAAGTACCAGTGGATACAGGTCACTGGCCTCACAGGCAGAGCCTACAAGAAGCCCTTCCCGATAATCCTTGAAATCAGAACGGCAGATCAAAGGTCGCTTGAAAAAAGTCTCCATATGGGATTTGGATATCAGCTTGTAGAGATTTTTGAGTCCTTCCCTCGTCTGACAGAGGATGATACCATGGTGGATCTGAGCTTCTTATAGTTCGGCAACGTTTCATTTCCCCAACGAATCAGGTCTTGAGGTCTTTCACCTCTTTAGGTTCCAGCAGTCTGAACATCTTCTGCAGTATCCCAGCCGTGGCTTCCGCATCATATACCGCCCTGTGATGCTGAACCAATCGTATTTCAAGTGCCTCTGCATGGTATTCAGCCTGTAGTTCTTCAGATCAGGGAGCAAACGTCTTCCAATCTCCAGAGTATCCAGATAGGTATAGTCGAAATCAAGTCCCTGCTTCTCGCAGGCTCTGTTGATAAAACTGATATCAAAATCGGCATTCTGAGCAACAAGGACGCCATCCTCGCAAAATTCCATGAACTTCGGTAAGATGACCTCCACAGGAGGCGCATCCTTCACCGTATCATTGGTGATATGTGTCAGCTCCTGTATCTTCTGGGGAATTGGGACACCAGGATTGATGAATTCCGAGAAACGATCGATCACCTTGCCATTCTTGATCTTGACCGCTCCAATTTCCGTCATCTTATCCTTGTGAGCCCTGAATCCGGTCGTCTCAATATCAAAAACAATGTAAAGCCCGTCAAAATCCTGTCCCCTGTCAAAATGGACAATGGGACGCTCATCATCGACAAAATACGCCTCGACTCCGTAGATAATCTTGATATCATCCCCATGAACCGCATGGAATGCTTCCGGAAAAGACTGCACAACACCATGATCGGTAATCGCGACGGCCTTATGCCCCATTTCAAGGCCTGCTTCACTGCATCCTTTGCATGAATCATCCCGTCCATGTCGCTCATCTGTGTATGGAGATGAAGTTCCACACGCTTCTCCTCGGCATTGTCCTTCCTACGGATCCTCAAATCCACATCCACCTTTTCGACACTGTTGACCATGAAAGCCCTCTGTTTGTCGAAATCGTCAAACTTGTACAGTCCCCGCATCCTTAAGGTCTTCCCTTTCTTGACCTCGCCGGATACATTGTCGAAATCCTCCCTCTCAACGAACATCTTGCAGGTGAGGGAATCCGTATAATCCGTCACATCGAATTTCATCAGCATCTTCCCGCCACGAAGTTCTCTTGTATCCGGTTTCGAAATCACATCGATATCGACATTGGCATAGGTGGTATCTTCATCGAAATTCTTGATTTTGGTTATCTCACCCGTAGCCGGTTTCTTGCCGAAAACCAGATTCTCATAGGTCTCTTTTGTGATATCCTCTTCCTTGACAACTGTTTTCTCTTCCTGCTGATGGGTACGGGCATGCTTCTTCAAGAGATTCTTCTGCTCCATATCCCTGTTGCGGATGAATTCTTCATAGACCTGATTATTTTCATCATCACGAAGAAACTCCACATCGATATCAATGCCGAATTTCTCCTTGAACACCTGGATGATCAGATCTTCAATTTTATAGTTGTTGATATAGGTGTAACCGGTCACAGGAATGCTGTACACGAGAGCGTTGTCACCGACCTTCACACTGCCTTCCTTCAAAGTCGCAAAACAGATCGGATTGTGTTTCTTCACGGTATGCATCAGGGAATCCTCGTATATGGCATACAGGTCCTTGAACGTCAACTGAAAGGTCAGCTCATAGGATTCAACTACAGTGACCGCCATGGAATCCGGATAACCTAAAAAGGCGTAGATAGCTTCTTCCAACGCCTGAATGAATTTCGGATGTACGATTGTATTGAGCACCAGGTTTATTTTTACCATACCCTGCTGCCTGCTCATGACAACAGAGCTGACTTGACTGTCCTTGAAATATTCATGCAAGTCAGGACTCAGATTCAGCCCCTCAAAAACATCGAACAGGTTCTTTCTCATTGTTCCACCAACTTATTCACTTTCAATCAAGCGATTCAGCTCATCCAGCAATGCATCAACAAGCTCATCTTCCTTGACTTTTCTTATAATCTCACCTTTACGAAACACCAGACCGACTCCGTTGCCGCCTGCAATCCCAATATCCGCTTCCCTGGCTTCTCCAGGGCCATTGACAGCGCATCCCATGACAGCCACCTTATACGGCTGCTCCAGATGACCAATGCGTCTCTCCACTTCCTTGGCTATTCCTATCAAATCGATGGAAGTCCTCCCACAGGTTGGGCAGGATACGATTTCAATGGATTTCCTGTAAAGATTCAGGGACTGCAGAATCTTCTTGGCAATACGGATTTCATCAACGGGATCACTTGTCAGGGAAACCCTTAGTGTGTCACCGATACCGCTGTGCAGCATGATTCCCAAACCGACAGAAGACTTCACGGTTCCCGACTCCAACGTTCCGGCTTCAGTGATTCCAAGGTGCAAAGGGTAATTCTTCTTTTTGCCATAATCTGATAGGCTTCTACCGCCGTACAGACATCCGATGACTTGATGGATATGGCAATGTCACTGAACTCCAGCGACTCCAATATGCTCACATGATACATCGCACTTTCCACAAGAGCCTCAGCCGTCGGATGACCATGTTTCTCAAGAATGTGCTTCTCAAGGGAGCCGCCATTGACACCGATACGGATAGGTATCCCCTTTTCCTTGCAGGCCTCCACCACCTGACGCACCCGGTCATCGTCGCCGATGTTACCGGGATTGATTCTTATCTTATCTATTCCCTGTCTGACACACTCAAGAGCTAACCGATAATCGAAATGGATGTCTGCAACCATTGGAATATGTATGCGTTCCTTGATCGGACCGATGGCCTTTGCCGCTTCCATGTTCGGCACCGCAACCCTGACGATATGGCATCCAGCCTCTTCAAGGGCATGGATTTGACCCACCGTCGCTTCGATATCTTCTGTTTAGTATTGGTCATACTCTGAATGGCTACGGGAGCTCCGCCACCGATCCTGATATCACCAATACTGATCTGCCTGGTGTCTTTTCTTGTATACATATTACTCCAATCCTAAAAGCCTTGCTATGTCATTGTAAAGAACGAAGACCATCAAAACCATCAACAGCGCAAAACCGATGAAATGGATAAATCCTTCCTTTTCCGGTGCCAACGGTTTACCTGTCACCGCTTCAATCAAAAGGAAGACCAGACGTCCGCCGTCAAGCGCCGGAATCGGCAAAAGGTTCATGACTCCAAGGTTTGCACTGATCAGAACAATCCAGAAGGATAAGTTGGCAACTACCACCTTGAGGCCTTCCGCCAAGCTTTGTTCATATCCTGAACTGATCTCACTGACAAGGGCAACCGGCCCTGACAGCGCCGTTCCTGAAACCTGCCCGGTGATGAGCAGTCCAAGCGAATAGAAAACTATCTTGATCCATGACGCACACTCCAGTACGCCATATTTGAGGATGTTCCAGAGACTGGTCTCCGTCGTTTGATAATTCACTCCAATAAAATAGTAGTTCTCACTCTCCTCGGGAGCAACATCCGGATTCACTTCGATATAGTCAGGTTCAATCAGGAAGCTCAGTTCCTTCTCTTCCCCTTCAACCATCCGTCTAACAACCACATCCACAGGCTTACCCTGTGGAACATTGATATAGATGCTCGCTTCCCGGGGCCTGACAAGGCGGTGACCATCGATGGAAATCATCTTGTCACCTGAGAGTAATCCGGCCTCATACGCAGGCGTGCCTTCTGCCACCTCATTGACAACTGTCGTCGATGTGGCCGTCAGCCCAATAAGGACAAAGGAGAAAACAAGGGCAAGGATGAAATTGAACAAAGGACCCCCGAACACGGCAGCAATACGAATCCCCACAGGTCTGTCAAAGAACGCAACGCCTTTCAGTTCCGGATCCTTTTTCGCAGCCATATCTTCACCGTCCTCGCCATGCATGCGGCAAAATCCACCGATAGGCAAAGCCCTGATGGTCCATTCCGTACCATTCCGGCTGAATCCGAGCAGTTTAGGCCCCATGCCAATGGCAAACTCTTCCACCGCGATTCCACCCATCCGGGCGAAAAAGAAATGTCCGAGTTCATGTATGAAAACGATAAAACTAAATACCAATAATGCAATAACTATGCTCATGTCAGCCACCTTTCAAGGATATACTCATATGTCCATTGTTCAGTCTCCAGAATCTTATGTATTGTCAACGGCTCTGCCGAATCAAATTGCTCCTTCAGATAAACGGTCATCGCGTCTTCGATGATTTTAGCGATATCCACATATGCAATCCTTTCATCAAGGAACAGCGCAACTGCCTTCTCATTTGCCGCATTCAAGACTGTCGGAAGTTCCTTCCCCATCTCAAGGGCATCAAATGCAAGACGCAGACATGGGAAAGTTTCCATGTCTGGTTCTTCGAAAGTTCAGCCTACCGATTTTCGCCAGATTAAGGCGTTCATATGGCATCGGCTCCCTTGACTCCTCGAAAGAGCAAACTGGATAGGAAGTTTCATATCGGGCAAGCCCATCTGTCCGATACAGGATCCATCGATATACTGCACCATCGAATGAAGGATGCTTTGTGGATGCACCACCACATCGATGGCATCCGGTTCGACATCAAACAGCCACTTGGCTTCGATGACCTCCAGACCCTTATTCATGAGTGTTGACGAATCGATGGTGATTTTGGCGCCCATATTCCAGTTCGGATGCTTCAGTGCATCCTTTTGGTCACCATCTCAAGCTCCTTCCTGGTTCTGCCCCTGAATGGGCCACCAGAAGCTGTCAGTATGACCTTTTCTATCTTCTGATAAGGAGTACCTGCAATGGACTGGTATATTGCAGAATGTTCACTGTCAACGGGAATGATGGACACGCCTTCTTTTCTGGCAAGAGGCATGATCAGTTCACCTGCAGTCACGAGGGTCTCCTTGTTGGCAAGTGCTATGGTCTTGTGAGCCTTTATCGCTTCAACCGTCGGTACAAGTCCTATCATACCGACAACAGCTGTCACAAGCACATCAACCGATTCGTATGTGGCCACCTTGATGAGACCTTCCATACCGGAAACCACCTGTACATCATCCAATCCCGCAGACGCAAGCATGTCCTTCAATTCCAATGAAGCCTGAACATCCATCATTGCCACAATCTCAGGGCAGTATCTGATGCACTGCCTATATACCAGCTCAACGCTTCTGTTGGCAGTAAGTGCCACTACATTCAATTCCTCATGCAGGTCAACCACTTCCAGCGTTTGCGTACCTATAGAACCGGTGGATCCCAATATACCTATATTCTTCATAAAAATCCTTACCGTAATTCCCTTTCAATGCCTCGATTACCATGTAAGATAACTAACTGGTCATTTATCTTACACTGTACTAGAGGTCCAAGATGAACAGCAGTGCGTAATAGACGAATGGTGCAACGAAGATAATACTGTCGATCCTGTCAAGAAGTCCACCATGTCCCGGCATCAGCTTTCCGAAATCCTTGATGCCGCAGATACGTTTCATCGCAGAAGCCGAAATATCACCAAACTGGCTGATGACAGAACCTACTGCACCCATGATGCCCAGACCGATATATTGATATACACTTACATCAGTAATAAATCGATGCATATACATGCCATACAGGACGGCCAAAAGAGCTGCACCGACGACACCGCCGATGGCACCTTCCACCGTTTTCTTTGGACTCAGTTCCTTCGACAGTTTCCTCTTCCCGAAGCTTCTGCCTACAAAATATGCAAAAGTATCACTCCCCAGGGAAATGATAAAAATAATCCAGACCATGTTCAGCCCACATCCGGCAGCTGCCTGACCAATATCACATGAACCAGCAGCATCGGCACATAGACAAACCCGACGACACCGTAAAAAAGCTCTTTCAAATCAAGTTTTGGATAGCTGATTACATAGTTGATGAAAAGCAAGATGAACAGCAGCACGAATGGGCTGAAATAAAACGTCTCCTTCTCATACCACATGATAACCATCACCAGCAAGGCACACACCAACTGCATCGGCAAAATGCCTTTGCCCTTGATCTTGAATGCCCTGTCAAACTCCATCAAGCCAAGATAGAAAGCTACTGCAACCAGTCCATAAAATAGGATGCCACCAAAATATATCGGCACGATAAACAAAGGCAACGCTACCAGCGAAGATAGTATACGGGTTCTCATCCTTTGACACCTCCAAAACGCCTGTCTCTCCGGCTGTAGTAATCTATGGCTTTCTTCAATTCCTCTGTGTTAAAATCCGGCCAATGTACATCTGCAAAATATAACTCGGTATATGCAAGCTGCCAAGGCAGGAAGTTACTTGTTCTCAGTTCGCCACTTGTCCTCACCATCAGGTCGGGATCCGGGATATCTGCTGTATCCAGATACTTGCCAAATTCCATCTCCGTGATGGCATCTATCTCTTGCATCAGTTTCTCCTTTGAAACCTGCTCACTGTCTTCTCCATTGACAAGCGATGTAACCATACGTTTCATGCCTCGTACGATTTCATCCCTGCCGCCATAATTCAGCGCAACAATCAGATTGAGACCCGTATTAACCTTCGATGCATCTTCCATCTTCTCGATTGCACCGACGATATCAGGTGGAAGATCATCCCGTTTCCCGATAACCCTCACCCTCATATTGTTCTCTTTCGCATTCTTGATACTCTCCTTCAGATACGACCTTAAAAGATTCATCAAGAATGACACCTCATCTTCCGAACGTTTCCAGTTCTCCGTTGAAAAGGCATAGACCGTCACGAATTTGACTCCCAATTCATAGGCATCCTTGCAGACTTGTTTCAGGGTCTCGCTGCCTTTCTTATGCCCGAATGTCCTGGGTTTGCCCTGGGCCTTGGCCCATCGTCCGTTGCCATCCATTATAAACGCGATATGCTCTGGTACCATAATTACCTCCAAACCGTATTGTACTAAAAACCCCTCTTTCGAGGGGCTTATCATTATACAGTCATGATTTCTTTGTTCTTGTTTTCCACATGCTTATCGATGTTCTTGATAAAGTCATCCGTCATCTTTTGGATATTCTTTTCGAAATCCGTCAAATCATCCTCTGTAATCTCGTTGGCTTTTTCCGCCTTCTTGAAGTGATCATTCGCATCACGTCTGATGTTTCTGATTGCCACCTTGGCTTCTTCGCCCTTCTTCTTCACTTCTTTCGTCAGTTCCTTACGACGGTCTTCCGTCAGCTCCGGGAAGGTCAATCGGATACATGCTCCGTCATTTTGAGGATGGATACCGATATCGGAAGTATTGATTGCTTTTTCAATCTCTTTTAAAAGGGTTTTGTCCCATGGCGTAATCTGAAGCAGTCTGGGTTCCGGTACTGAGATGGTTCCAACCTGAGCAAGCGGCGTCTGCTGCCCATAGTAATCCACCGTAATATGATCCAACACATGCGGATTTGCACGACCTGCACGGATGGAATTATAGTCATCCTCCAAAACGCTGAGCGTCTTTGTCATCTTCTCTTCATACTTCTTCAATTCAGCTTGCATAATCTCCTCCTATAAAGTAAAACAGTTTTAGTGTGAGTAGGAAGATGTGACATACGGACATTCCGGATGTTGCATCTGACATATTCACACTTAATGGCTTTTACGTAGTAAGTAAAACAGTTTTAGTGTGAGTAGAATCAACTCTAAACGAATACAACCGTACCGTCAGCTCTGTCCTCGACGGCCTTCACGATACTGTTCTTTTCATTCAAATGAAATACGTTCATGGCTACATTCTGCTCAAGACACATGATTGCAGCTGTCAAATCCATGACCTTCAGATCCCTTTCAATGACTTCCTTCAAGGAAATCCTCTCAAATTTCTTGGCGTCCGGATTCTGGTTCGGATCCGAATCGTAGACACCATCGATATTCTTGGCCAGAAGAATCACATCGCATTCTGTCTCAATGGCGCGAAGCGCTGCCGCAGTGTCTGTGGAAAAATACGGATGCCCTGTTCCTCCCGCAAAAAAGACAACTTCACCATCAGCTTGTCTCTTCATGCATTCGTCCTTGGAAAACAGAGTTGTCATTGTGCCGACAGGAAATGCCGTCATAACGGAAGTTCTTATTCCGGCAGTTCTGAACATCTCTGCAGTATAAAGGCAGTTCATCACTGTCGCCAGCATGCCGATCTGATCGGCTTTCGTACGGTCCATGGAATCATTCTGGCGCCCTCTCCAGAAATTGCCTCCACCGATGACGACGCCCACCTGGACACCGCGATCGATAAGTTCCTTCACCTGACCTGCGACCTCGAGAACAGTACTCTCGGAAAATCCCTTACCGTTACCGCCTGCCAGAGCTTCACCGCTCAGCTTCAACAGCACCTTTTTATAATTGCTCATAATCACACCTCTACATAATAATTTATCATAAGTCAACTTGAATTACTAGAAAAATTCGCCCTTCTTCCGAAAAAAAAGGAAACACACACGTGCTCCCTTTTTAATGAACTTTTATATAGGTTCAGCTATTACTTCATTTGCTTGGCAACTTCCTCAGCAAAGTTCTCTTCTTTCTTCTCGATACCTTCACCAGTCTCAAAACGTACATAGGACTTAAGTTTAAGGCTGCAGCCTAATGACTTGGCAACACTGTCGATGTATTTTGCAACAGTCAGGTCACCGTCTTTAACGTAAGACTGATCAAGAAGACACACTTCTTTAAGTTGCTTGTTCATACGGCCGATAATCATCTTCTCAATGATACTCTCAGGCTTTTCAGGATTTCATTCATAGCCTGCTGCTTAAGGATAGCTTTTCAGCCTCGATGTATTCCGGATCCACTTCATCTCTTGAAAGGTATACCGGAGGTAATGCAGCAATCTGCATAGCAACGTTCTTAAGAGCTTCCATCACTTCGTCATTCACGACATCAGCTTCAGCTTCAACGAGAACACCAATCTTACCACCACCGTGGATATAGCTTGCAATCGCACCGTTCTCAGCTGCGACCTTCTTGAAACGACGGATACTCAGCTTCTCACCGATTACAGCGATTTGCTCGTTCAGCGAATCAAGGACTGTCTTTGACTCATCAGCGATGTAGTTCTCAGCGAGGAAGGCATCAATATCTGCCGCACTTGATACCATCGCTTGACTTGCAACCGTTTCGACATAGTTTCTGAACTTTTCGTTCTTGGCAACGAAATCAGTCTCAGAGTTCACTTCAACAACGACAGCTGTCTTGTTATCCTCTGAAGTCTTAGCCATTACGATACCTTCCGCTGCGATACGGCCGGCTTTTTTTGCTGCTTTGGCAAGACCTTTTTCCCTTAAAAGTTCAATTGCCTTATCTATATTTCCTTCTGTCTCTGTCAATACTTTTTTACAGTCAAGCATTCCAGCGCCAGTTCTCACTCTTAATTCTTTAACCATACTTGCAGTAACTGCCATTTTACTTACCTCCGCGTTTAATCCATTCAGTTTTATGTTATTGCAATCTACTTAGCAGGTGCTTCTTCGACAGCTTCAGCCATGGACTGACCTTGGTTTGCCTCGATAACAGCATCAGCCATTTTGCCCGTGATCAGTTTTACAGCACGGATCGCGTCGTCGTTACCTGGGATAACGTAGTCGATTTCTTCAGGATCACAGTTGTATCAACGATACCTACAAGCGGAATACCCAGAATATGCGCTTCTTGAATAGCGATTCTTTCGTTTCTAGGATCAACGATGAAGATTACATCAGGTACACCGTTCATTTCCTTGATTCCACCGAGGTTCTTCTCAAGTTTTCCATCTCATGTCTAAGTCCGATGACTTCTTTCTTTGGAAGTACATCAAAAGTACCGTCTTCTTCCATCTTCTCAAGTTGCTTCAAACGGTTGATTCTTGACTGGATAGTCTTGTAGTTTGTGAGCATGCCGCCCAACCATCTGTTGTTGACGTAGAACATACCGCATCGCTCTGCTTCCTTGCGGATTGATTCTTGAGCTTGCTTCTTAGTTCCTACGAAGAGCACTTTACCGCCTTCTGCAACGACGTCCTTAATTACATCATAAGCCTTATCGATCAGTTTTGTTGTCTTCTGCAGGTCGATGATATAGATCCCGTTACGCTCAGTGTAGATGTACTCAGCCATCTTAGGGTTCCATCTTCTTGTTTGATGTCCGAAGTGAACACCAGCTTCCAAAAGTTGCTTCATTGAAATTACACTCATTTTCTTACCTCCATTGGTTGTCATCTTCCATATGAATCATCTCCTTGGCAAACCTTGTGTATAAGGCACCACAGCCAAAATCATCATATGTGCTTTTTACCGTCTGATAGTATACCACACTTCCACGTGTGTTACAAGGTAAAAATCGCTGAAATCAAATAATCTTCACTTTTCTTCCGACTGTTCTGATATGCAGGTCACCTGTCTCGGAATAGAACTCAACCGTACGGCCGTAATCATCTCCACAGTCTTCTGCAATCAGCGGTATTCCCAGTTCCTTAAGCCTTTTCCTGGCAGCAAAAACGTTTCTCTCGCCGATGCGCATCTTGTCATTGGAATGTTTGAACGAGAACATCTGGGCCCCACCGGCAATCTTCGACACAATCCTTTTTCTCTTTGCGCCGAGTTCAACCATCTCTTCGATAAGCTTTTCTATCGCGGTATCCACAAATTTTGCAGCATTAGCTTTTCTCTTCACCTGTCTGCTGTCCGGCAGCATGACATGAGCCATACCGCTGACCTTTGTCTTCGGGTCATACAGCACAATCCCGACACACGAGCCCAGACCGAGCGTAGTCAGGGCATCCGGTGGCTTGCATACATTCAGGTCCGCCATCCCGACTTTAATCATCGTCATCAGGACATCATCCCCAGACTTCTGAAGATCGTCTCATACGAATCCATATCAGGGATCAAGACGAAATAGCCGAAAACCCGCTCAAGTTCACCACCGAAATCAGTCTGTATCACCAGTGCCCTGTCGCTCACTTCACCGCATTCAATAGCCGGCACGCTCAAGATGGCACCTGCCATGTCAATGGCCATATACGGCACGGTGGTGAGAATCCTCAGTTTTGTCAATGTGGCCACCGATGTCAGGTATGCTCCTGCAATGATGTTGCCGATTTCCTTCAGTGCGGACATATCCATTTCATCGAAATCCTCGAACGAAGAGACATCTCTGTTCATGAGGAGATTGACAAGGTTGTGCGCCGAAGCCTGTTCAAGGATGAACATCATCATTCCGCCGATCTCACCTTTGACGGCAATCAAGATGCCTACAACCAGGTTCTCCGCTCCTCCGAGCACTTCTGCCAAATCCCTGAATTCAAGCACCTTGACCTGGGGCATACCCATATTGATCTTCTTGTCGATCATCTTTGACAATGCTGTCGTGGCACTTCCCGCACCAATATTTGCGATTTCCTTAAGCACATCAAGATGTATGCCATCCATATTGTTGAAATCAAGTCCGCTCATAATGTCTCACCCTTCTTCTTCCTCAACACCTATCAGTGTTTCAATATCCAACAGAGTGACCAGGTCATCACCCATTTCCCACCGCATATACCACCTTTGACAGATCGTCGCTCGAATCCAAGACCACTTTCTCAATCTGCTCTTCAGATAACTGAACGACTTCAAGCACTTCGTCGACGATAAGACCGATCGGGTCGCCTTCGACCTTGACGATGATGATACGGGTACTATTGCTATAGATATCATCAGCCAGCCCGAACTTCTTACGGATACTCATCACAGGAATGATTTCTCCCCTAAGATTGATGACACCCTTGAAGTAAACGGGCGCATTCGGCACCCTTGTTATCTTTGACTTGCGGACGATATTCTGAATGTATCTGATACTGATGCCATACTGTTCCCGGTCAAATCTGACAACGATGAACTGCGTGGAATCAACTGTATTTACTTGATTATCTTTCATGCTACACCTCCGTCATACCAGTGAACTGACATCGAGAATCAGCGCCACCTCGCCATCGCCAAGTATGGTCGCCCCTGCAATCATCTTGATGTTCGTCAGATACTTGCCCAATGTCTTGATGACGATCTCCTGCTGGCCAATCAGGCTATCCACTACAAAACCCGCCTGCCTTTCACCCTTATTGATGATAACGACCGTTATAGTATCTTTGTCTTCCTGGCTTCGCTCCACACCCAAAACACCATCGAGGTAAACGATAGGTATGACATGTCCTCTGAGATTGATGACTTCCCTGTTTTGGATATACTTGATGTCACTCAACTTCACATCCTCGATGTTCTGTATGGTATTCAACGGTACGGCGTACTTCTCTTCCCCAAGTTTCACCATCAGCGCCTGTATGATTGCCAATGTCAACGGCAAACGGATGATGAACTTGGTACCTTTACCGACTTCGGTCTTCACGTCGACATCACCACCAAGAGATTCGATCTTCGTCTTGACCACATCGAGACCAACACCCCTGCCGGAAAAATCCGATATCTGCTGCGCGGTGGAAAAGCTGGGTCTGAACAGCAGCTCAATAACATCCTGGTCAAGCATAACATCCGCCTGATCCCTGGTAATCGACTCTTTCTCCAGAGCCCTGTTCTTGACCTTTACAAGGTCTATGCCTCTACCGTCTTCACCGACTTCGATCACTACGTTGTTGCCATCCTGATAGGCATCCAGATAGATGTTGCCCTGCTCGGGTTTTCCTGCTGCCAGTCTCTCTTTCGTGGTTTCCAGGCCGTGGTCTCCCGCATTTCTGATCAGATGCACCAACGGATCGCCGATTTCGTCGATGACCGTTCTATCCAGCTCCGTTTCTTCACCAGACATGTGCAGGACGATATTTTTGTCCAGTTTTCTCGACAGATCGCGGATAAGTCTGGGGAACCGGTTGAAAACCCTCTCGATAGGTACCATCCTGACCTTCATGACAGCATCATGAAGATTGGTCGTGATCCTTTCAAGGTACTCGATTTGTTCATTCATATTCTGATTATTGATCTCTACGGTTTCCAATCCATTCTTAACGATGATCAGCTCACTGACAAGATTCATCAGATTATCGAGCCGTTCGATATCCACTCTTACCGTTCTTCCTGTTTTCGGCTTTTTCTTCTTCTCTGCCCCGCTTCTATTACAGCTGCCTTTTCAAGGCCGGCACCTGCTTCGGCAGTCTTTGCCTGAGTAGCCTTGACTCCAGAACTCTTGTCTGTTGCTGCTTTGTCTTCCCTATCCTTCTCAACGGCACCCTTGACCTCTGCTCCTTGGTCGATTGCTCTTTGCTCTTTGGACACCATTGCACCGGTTTGCGACTCAGCAGCCTTATCCGGTGATTCTTTTTCTTCCGTTTCCAATTCAATTAAGTTGATCAGTACATGGTCAACTTCAGAGATGGTTCCGAGCTCCTTCTGAAGAATTTCTTCAGTTTCCCTCGTAATGATGAACACGGAGAAGTCATTTTCGAATTTCTCCTCCTCAATGTCCTGCACGTCAGGATAAGCCTTGATAATCTGCCTAGACCTTCCAATGCCCTGAAAATAATGAAGGCTCTGGCAGATTTAAGCACGCATGTATCCGAAATATATATGGTGATTCCGTATGTCGAATATCCTTCTTCCGCCGCACTCAGAATGGCAGCCTTTTCGTATTCGTTGAATCCCATCATCAGATGCCTGGCTTCCAGAACGGCTTCCCGGTCAGTTGCCTCCTGCACGGTTGCAGCCTCTTCAGTCCCTTCCTCAGCAGTGGAATCAACTTTCGTTGTTACCGTTTCCGCTTTGCTTTCTGACATCACGGAAATCAGACCGTCGACAATCTGTTTATGGTCCTCTTCACCTTCTGTACCTGTAGCGGTAATGACATCCAGATAACCTTCAAGCGCATCAAGGCATCTGAAGAGGATGTCTAGAAGTTCAGCTGTAACACCGATATCATCACTGCGAATCCTTGAAAAAACATTCTCCATCTCATGTGTCAGAACCGACATTCGCTTGAATCCCATCGTCGCAGCCATCCCCTTCAAGGTATGGGCGACACGGAATATCTCATTAATGTAATCCCTGTTCTGGGTATCCTTTTCCATTTCGAGCAGCGTCTCGTTCAGGTTCTGTAGATGTTCCTTCGATTCCTCTATAAATATTTCAAGATATTGCGATACATCCATTCTAGAGCACCTCCAGCTTGTTTACTATTGCCACCGGCAGCTGTTCCAAAGATATGATCTCATCAGCCAATCCGGCTTCGATCACAGATCTTGGCATGCCAAACACAACGCAGGATTCCTCATCCTGTGCGATGATATGGACTTGTCTTGTCTTCTTAAGGTCACTGAATCCATCCCTGCCGTCAGCACCCATTCCAGTCATGATAACGCCCAGAACATGCGGGATTTTCAATTTTGCAATCGATGTCATCATAACATCGACCGCTGGTTTATGAGAGCTTTTTTCGGTCCGTCCAATAGTTCAACATAATAACCTGCTCCTGATTCCTTGACGAGAAGGTGCCTGTCACCAGGTGCGATATATGCGACTCCAGGAAGAATCTTCTCACCGTCTTCCGCCTCCTTGACCTTGATCTCACTAAGCTGGTCCAGGCGCTCGGCCAGCGATTTGGTGAATCCTGGAGGCATATGCTGAACGATAACGATACCGGCATCGATATCCGCCGGAAGAAAAGGCAACAGGTACTGCAGCGCCCTCGGCCCGCCTGTTGAGGTACCAATGGCTACAATCTTATTGATGCTGCCTGTGACGGATAATTTAAGATCACGCTTTTCCACGGAGATTCCTTATGGGTCGATCTCCTCCTACCATGTGATGACAGGGTTCTAGATATCTTCGGCTTGAAGCCGAGTTGGGACTTCCCTTCACTCAAAGCTGCCTGATAAAGCTTCTCAAGCAATTCGGACCTGACTTCATCGGAATTGACCTTGAAGATATTATCCGGTTTCGCAACAAAATCAAAGGCACCCAGTTCGAGAGCCTGTATGGTTTCCTTTGCGCCTTCCCGTGTCAGTGTACTCATCATGACAACCGGAATCCTGTGCGTTTTCTTCATTTTCTTCATCATGGTAAGTCCGTCCATGACCGGCATTTGAATATCAAGGGAAATCACATCCGGAACCAGTTCATCGAGCAACTCGATGGCTTCCTTTCCGTTTGTGGCCACTCCGACTGTTTCCAATCTGCTGTCGTTATTGATTATATCCGATATGACCCTTCGCATGAATGCGGAATCGTCAACAACAAGGACCTTTTTCTTGTCTCCCATTTTTACCACATCCCTTTTCTTACCTACACTCGCCAATATTCAACCCATTAACACATGAGAAATTTCTTAGTTAATAAAAATATAACTTGCAACACACTACTTGAGTAGCTGCAAGTATAATTCACATATTACCAGATTATGCCAATGCTTTGTTTACAGCTTCAATGACCCTGTCAGCCTGGAATGGCTTGACAATGAAATCCTTGGCTCCGGCCTGAATGGCCTCGATGACCATCGCCTGCTGCCCCATCGCAGAGCACATGATGATGTTGCATTGCCGTCTATTCCCCTAATGCCTTGACAGCTTCTATGCCGTCCATTTCCGGCATGGTTATATCCATAATGACAAGGTCTGGATTCAATTCACTGTACTTTTCAACCGCTTTTAATTCCGTTTTCGGCTTCTCCGACTATGGAAAAACCGCTTCCGCTCAGGATGTCTTTAATCATCATTCTCATAAAAGCAGCATCATCAACAATCAAAATATTCTTTCCGGCCATTTTATCGCTCCTTATCCTATACGCTCAAGTATTTTTTCATAATCATTATATGTTTTCATTATATCATATCTTTTTGAAAAAAAAAACAAAAGGGCTGATTACTCAGCCCTTGAAAATCAATTATATTTTATCCACTTCTTCTC
>LQAG01000266.1_pt1 | contig 18336 bp, 24 predicted proteins | sample 1535801 | NCBI WGS metagenome assembly LQAG01 (sample SAMN04331584, study PRJNA305678) | bioreactor metagenome | isolation source: bioreactor_3 inoculated with Wadden Sea sediment 1st replicate of a... | place: Germany:Bremen | reverse complement strand
GACCCGACAAAGATACATACTGAACTTGGCTGGTTGCCTGAAACAAAATTTGCAGAAGGTATTGAGAAGACTATCCAATGGTATCTTGATAATAAGCCTTGGTGGGAGAATATCATATCAGGTGAATATGAAAATTATTATGAAGAGATGTATGCAAATCGTTGATTTGCTGATGATGGAGGTTTGATATGAAAGTATTGGTGACTGGAGCCAAAGGGCAGCTGGGTTATGATGTTGTAAATGAGCTGTCTTTAAGAGGACATCAAGCCATTGGTATAGATATTGAGGAATTGGACATAACAGATGAAGTAATGGTTCAGCGTATGATTGAAGTAGTTCATCCGGAAGGTGTTATACATTGTGCTGCATGGACAGCTGTAGATGCCGCTGAAGAAGAAGAGAATTATGAAAAGGTATATGCAGTCAATGTCAAAGGGACAGACTACCTGGCGAAGGCCTGCAAAAGCATTGATGCCAAGATGATTTATATATCTACAGACTATGTATTTAATGGCTCTGGTGAAAAACCATGGGATGTAGATGACCTGCGACAGCCATTAAGTGTATATGGACGTACCAAGTACGAAGGTGAACTGGCTGTTGAAAAGTGGATGAAAAAATTCTTTATCATAAGGATTGCATGGGTGTTTGGTATCAATGGTAATAACTTTGTGAAGACCATGCTTCGTCTCGGCAAGACCAGAGACAGTTTATCTGTAGTGGATGATCAGATTGGAACGCCTACATATACATACGATTTAAGCAGACTCCTTGTTGATATGATTGAATCAGAGAATTATGGTAAGTATCATGCCAGCAATGAAGGTGGATTTATCAGTTGGTATGACTTCACTTGTGAGATTATGACACAGGCCGGTAAGATAGATTCTGTTTATCAGAATGTAACAGTAAATCCGATAGGAAGTGATGCTTTTCCTTCTAAGGCGATAAGGCCAAGCAACAGCCGTATGAATAAAAAGTTGTTGGTAGATAATGGTTTTAAGCCTTTGCCAATATGGCAGGATGCATTAACTCGATATTTAGAAGAAGTAGAGGTGTAACATGGGAAAGATTACGGTGACTGAATGTCCTATTGAAGGACTTTATATCATTGAACCAAGTGTTTTTGGTGATGAACGCGGATATTTCATGGAGACTTACAATCAGAAGGACATGGTAGAAGCAGGACTTGATTTATCTTTTGTTCAGGATAATCAGAGCATGAGTGTCAAGGGTGTACTTCGTGGGCTCCATTATCAGAAGGAACATTCACAAGGGAAGCTTGTCAGAGTAATTAGCGGTACTGTATTCGATGTGGCTGTGGATCTTAGAAAAGAGAGTGAGACCTATGGTATTTGGTATGGTGTGGAGTTGAGCGCAGAGAATAAGAAGCAGTTTTATATTCCTGAAGGATTTGCTCATGGTTTTTTGGTGCTTTCGGATACGGCAGAATTTTGTTATAAGTGTACGGATTTTTATCATCCTGGTGATGAAGGCGGATTGGCTTGGAATGATCCGGAGATTGGGATTGAGTGGCCGGAGGTTGTTGGAGAGTATTCTGGTAGTGCTGGAGCGTCAGGGTATTCGCTGGCAGATGGAACTCCAATAAATATTTCTGATAAGGATCAGAAGTGGTATGGTCTTAAGGAATCATTCGTATTTTGATTTGTATGGACGATTAAAGAACCAACTTGGAATGAGTTACTTGTTTCTATTATTGCAATATAGCGTCTATGATTTTTGGTCTTAGAAATGTGGGGAAGTATGATGAACAAGGATGAAACATATATTGAACTTGAAGGTAAGCAAGTGCTTCTGCTAAATCCTTCAATTACAAATATTACTTACAATACCAACAAACAACAGGTTTTCATAATAGGAAGCAAAGGCATTCCTGCAGCATATGGTGGTTTTGAAACCTTTGTTGATAAACTGACTGAATATCAGGTGTCTGACAAGATCCGCTATCATGTTTCGCGGATTGCTTCGGACAATACCCGATTCATGTATAATGATGCGAAATGCTTCAATGTAAAAGTACCAGATATCGGACCTGCAAAAGCTGTTTACTATGATATTGCATCTTTGAGGTACTGTATTGAATACTGCAAACAAAGACCTGCAATAAAAAAACCTATATTTTATGTGTTGGCTTGCCGTATCGGTCCATTTATCGGCTATTTTAAGAGAGAAATCGAGAATATCGGAGGTACCTTATGGGTGAATCCTGATGGGCATGAATGGAAACGAGCAAAATGGAACGCTTTGATAAGGCGATATTGGCGACTGTCAGAGAAACTGATGATTAAGTACGCAGATCTCGTTGTATGTGATAGTAAGAATATTGAGAAGTACATTAAGGATGATTACAGCCAATACCAACCTAAAACCACATTCATTGCTTATGGATCGGATACTAAGCCCTCTCAATTGAAAGATACAGATGATGCATTTACCGGCTGGCTTAATGAAAAAGGGCTGTCGCCAAAAGAATACTATATGGTCGTAGGACGTTTTGTGCCGGAGAATAATTATGAAGTTATGATCAGAGAGTTTATGAAGTCAAAGACGGACAAGGACTTTGTACTCATTACAACAGCGAATGATGCATTGCTTATGGAACTGGAGAGTAAACTGAACTTCAATACAGACAAGAGAATCAAGTTCGTTGGAACGGTCTATGATCAGGAGCTACTTAAGAAGATACGTGAAAATGCTTATGGATATCTGCACGGCCATGAGGTTGGAGGAACAAATCCGAGTCTTTTAGAAGCCATGGGCAGTACGGACCTCAATCTTCTGCTTGATGTAGGATTCAATCGAGAAGTAGGTGAGGATGTAGCAATATACTGGACCAAGGATGAGGGCGATTTAGCAGAAATAATTGATAATGCTGAATTAATGGTCTCTGAGGAACTTGTGCAGATGGGAGCAAATGCAAAGAAGCGTGTTGCTGAGGCTTATAGTTGGAAGCATATTGTGAATGAGTACGAGAAAGCTTTTTGTAAGTGATATCTAGATACCTGATATTTGAAAGGATATTCAATGAGAATTTTACATTACGCATTAGGATTCCCACCATTTCGAACAGGTGGACTAACTAAATATTGTACAGATCTGATGCTTACGCAAATAGAACAGGGACATTATGTCGGACTTTGTTGGCCAGGGCAGATTGGTCTCATTGATAAAAGGATAAGAATCCGGAAAACTAAGGATTGGAAAGGTATCCTTAGCTTTGAAATCGTCAATCCACTACCAGTTGCATTAGACGAAGGGATTCTGGATATTGAAGCTTATATAAAGACAGTGGATTCAAAGCCGTATTTTGAATTTCTGAAAGAATTGTCTCCAGATGCAATCCATATTCATACACTTATGGGATTGCATCAAGAGTTTATTGATGCGGCAAAACAATTAGGAATTCGTCTAGTGTTTACAAGTCATGATTATTATGGACTGTGCCCGAAGGTGACACTTTTTCATGACGGTAAACCATGTGATGACGATCATCACTGTGAAGACTGCATTCGATGTAATTTATCAGCATTAAGTATTAAGAAGATTACATTACTCCAGTCACCGTTTTATCGAATATTGAAGAACACTTCTGTAGTCAAAAGGATGCGACAACGACATAGAAGAGAATTTTTTGAGCAGGAAGAGTCCGAAATAAATATTGACAAAGATGAAGTTAATATTCGATCTAAGCAATACCATCGATTGCGTGACTATTATATATCAATGCTTAGGAAAATTGATAAAATTCATTTCAACAGCAGTGTAGCTGAAAAAGTGTATAAGAGATATTTTACACCTAAATCAAGCCAAATTATTCCTATAACACATCGGGATATAAAGGATAATAGAAGAATCAAAGATTTTAATCATGAGAAGCTAAGGTTGACTTATCTTGGGCCGCTAAGGCCTTTAAAGGATACTATTTATTGCTGGATGCACTTGATCAGCTATGGGCTGATGGTATCAAGGGGTTTGAGCTGCGTTTGTATACTTCTACAAATGTAGAAAAGCCATATATTACTTATCAGCAAGATGGTTATCCATATAGTCAGCTAGAAGCGATTTTTGATAACACAGATCTACTTGTGGCCCCTAGTCTTTGTTATGAGACATTTGGGTTTACTGTTTTGGAAGCTTTGAGTTATGGGGTTCCGGTTTTAGTTAGTGGGAATGTTGGGGCAGGGGATTTCGTGAATGATATGTATGGTGCTGTCTTTAATACAGATCTGAAGGATATTGAAAAGAAAATATTGAACGTGTTTGAAGAAAATCGTTTAAGTACTTCGAATAAATGGATTTGTAGCGAATTTTCGATTCCTGATTTCTTTGATCAAACAGATTCAATTTATTAATGAATAAGTTAATGGAGGTTTATAAGAAGCTTGAGCTGGAAGATTAGAATTAGAAAGAATATAATTTATCAATTAGCTATAGTTGCATTTTTTTTTACGGAACAGATAATTTTCCAAGTTGCAGGAGGGACGTTCAGGTTTTACTTTGGGACTTCTATAGTTGTAATCTTATTGTTATATGGTAATTTTAGTAGGATATTATCTAATCCAATTTATAAACAAATAATCATATTTTTTTTCCATGTTGGTTTTTACATCGCTACTTAGTCATGATTTTCTTAGCTCAATGACAAGTGTAATGTTCATTGTACTGAATATGCTAGCAATTTTTTGTAATTGATTTTATACTTTCATCAAGAAAATTAAGCTTGAAACAATTTTGATGAAATGATTTTCGCAATGTTGCTATTGAATTTACTATTTGGAATAATTCAATGGTTATTGTTCCAATTTGGGGTTACGTTAGGGGTTAATCATATTGCTGCAAGCGGGTTAGCGGATAATCAAATCCCGGGATTTAGACAAGAGGCGAATACTCATGGGAAACTAGTCTTATGGACTATTTTATATTCTATGCCGCATTTGATTAGGGGGAAAGAAAAAAGTACTTCTGGCTTATTTTCATATCCATACTGACTGATTTGATTTCTCCTACCAGATCTGCAACCTATGCGGCAATATTTGCTATTATACTTATGTTTTTATGGTATAAAAGGAGAAAGATGGCTGATGGCTTTGGTAAATACATTATTGCTTTTGGTGTTATTGGAGTCCTTGTAGTCACTATTGTAACTAATTTTTTAATTGATGCAGATAGTTACTCTGCAGCTAAACTTAACAATTTTTTCATTACTAGTTTAAAAGAGGCATCAAATGATGGATCAGGTAGCTTTCGTTTAGAGTCCTTTAAGGCTGCATATGAGATTTGGACAGAAAGTTTGAAGACGACTTTGTTTGGTGTGGGTTATGGTCAAGCGTATGCATCTCTACAAGGAGGTACAATTTACACAATAGTAGGTGGTAATGATGTTATGTCTATGTTAACAAGTATCGGATTTTTTGGTTATTTATCATTTCTTTTTATATATTTTAAGGTAATTAGATTGTGTTTGAGGATTAGAAGAATTATGAGTAAAGACCAGCAAATAAGTATATGGACTGAAAAAGTTATTTTTCTTATCTATCTATAGTTTGTTACTTGGATTGTTAAGCGGTTCGTTATTCGTACCTGAAACTTGGATTGTTATAGGGATAGGTGCATATTTATTTAACATTATAAAAGTTAATAATATTGATGCAACAGAAAATAATTATTTATGGAGATGAAATGGAAAAGCGTAAAATTTTTATATCGGCATATGCTTGTGAACCTGATAAAGGATCAGAGATTGGTGTAGGTTGGCATTGGGTGTTGGAGATGTCGAAATATTATGAATTGTGGGTGTTAACTCGAAAGAGTAATCAGACAAATATCGAGGACTACTTACTAAAGAGCGGGACAACATATGATATTCATTTTATTTATTTTGATCTTCCTGATTATCTGAGATTCTGGAAAAAAAGAATGCGAGGTGTCAGAACGTATTATGTTATATGGCAGTTGCTTACAAATAGTATTGTACAAAAAGTTATGGTTGAGAACGATATTGAGATTTACCATTTATTAACATATGGTAATGCTTTGTGGCCTGCCAGTAGATATGGTATAAGGAAAACCTTTATATGGGGCCCTACAGGTGGACTGGATACGATTGAAAGGCAATATTATAAGAGATATTCATTACGTAATAGACTAGTAGAAGTTGTAAGAAGGCTGATAGTTTACAGCACGAGGTTTAACATTGGATTCATTAATCGTGTTAAAAGATCAGATTTGATAATCTGTAAAGCAAATTCAACTATTGCAGCATTACCAAAGAAGTATAGAAATAAAGGAGTTGTCTTTACTGATGTTGCTACAGATGAGGAGATAGAATATCCCAAAAGAAGTTTTCAAATCAATGTGTACAATATATAATGATTGGGAAGTTTGATGCATGGCGGGGATTTGATTTGGCTTTAGAAGCATTTAGAAATGCAGTAAAGCGTGAAGAGGATATTCACCTTACTATACTTGGAAGTGGTAGTGAAAAAAGATATTTAGAGAATCTAATAATGCAATTCGGCTTGTCTGAATACGTTACTTTAGCAGGTGAAGTCGATATTGAAGTATATAGAGAGTATATGTTGAAATCAGATGTAGTTTTGAATCCAAGTTTAAAGGAAGGTGCGGTAACAATTTTCTTTTGATGCTCTAATGTATGCATTACCGCTTATCTGTATAGATACAGGCGGATACACAAATAATTTTGATAAAAGTCATGCAATAATTATGGATAGGAGTAACCGAGATAAGTTAGTATTGGATCTCACTGAAGCAATAATCAGATTGACTGATAATGATACAAGAAAATTCATGTCATGTGCAGCAAGGCAAAAAGGCTTGGAACTAACTTGGTCTTCGAAAGGAAAAAAATATATAGATTGATTGAAGATATGATGATGAAGAAAGGTGTTAATTATGAGGAAATCAAGCGGGTGCAAGGATTTGAAGAGAATTAATGTTGCAGTAATTATTCTAAATTATAATAGCATTGAGGAACTCAAATTATGCATGTCTGATATATTAGGACAAGAGAACATAGAGTATAGAGTTATAATCATCGACAATAATTCGGATGATAATTCGATTAAAGAATTAAAATACTGGATTAAGTCATCATCGATTCCTTTTTATCAGATTGATTATATCAGTGATGGAATGGTGGATAATTCACCTACTAACAAGGTGATTTACAATAAACAGAATGGTGGATACTCAGCCGGGAACAATATTGGACTTGAATATGCCTTTGCAATGAATGCAGAGACAGCCCTAGTTGTAAATCCGGATGTCAGAATATATGATAGTAGATATTTGAGTAAGCTCTATCATAGATTGACTGAGCACGAATCAGCATTATGTATAGGCTCTCATATTGTTGACTCTTCTGGAGAGACTCAATCTCCGATGCAGGAAATGACCTTATTTGATGAAGTGTTTTGGCTGACAAAACTTGTTTTTTTAAAGCTGTTTTAAAACGAAAAAGGAAACAATGAGAATGATTACGATGAATATCTAACTGTAGATAAGATTTCAGGTTGCTGTTTGATGGTGAAAATGGTTGATAATTATGATTACTTTGATAATAATATCTTTTTGTATTGCGAGGAGTCTGTTCTATCAAAGAAGATTAGATCAGTTAATTCATGCATTTTGTATGAACCATCAACGCAGGCAATCCATATGCATAAGAATGGAAGTAGAAGTAATTCATTTCGTCAATTTATGTATTGGTGTGAGAGTAGGATATATTATATTGAGAATTACTCAGATTTTTCCAAAATTACAAAAAAAAATCCTGAAGTCCATATACAAAGTAAGACGCGGAACACTAATGACACAATCCTGGTGGAGGAATTTATGAATAATACTGATTTGACGATGATAATATGTGTATACAATTGCGAGAACTATATTGCTAAAACGTTAAGGAGTATTGATGATCAACGTTATAAGTCTTTTAACCTGATAATCATAGATGACTCTTCAACGGATAAAACGCTAGACGAGATTAACAGCAATCTTCCCAGAAGCATATTAGGTACTACTGAGGTTGTTTGTCTTCAAAATAACGCAGGTGTAGCATATGCTAGGAATCTTGGCATGATGAAGGCAAGAACCAAATATATTATGTACATAGATGCTGATGATTTACTATATCCTGAGATGGTTGAGAAGCTTATTTCCAAAATTGAATCTGATGATGAACTTATTGGTGTGGGCTGTTATCTTGAGTATATAGATGAATTAGATAATGCTATCGGTGGTGGTATTTATTTAGGATCGACATCTAAGAGTGAGTTTTTTGAAAAAGCAAAGGGTAATAAGTTGATATTCATGCATTTGTCAACGATTATAAATAGAGAATCAGCTCTGAAGGTTGGGGGGATAGAACTTAATGGATTTGAAGATTGTGATGCAAGATTCCAGGATTACTGCGAAGATCTAGATTTGTTTACGAGACTTTCTGATTTGTATACTGAAAATAAGGCGCTTATTGTGTTACCAGAGGTATTGTATAAATATAGAAAGACCATGGATAGTGTCTCATCAAACACAGAAGCAATGTTTACAAAGATGAAGTATGTAAAGCATAATTTAATTAAGAGGCGTAAATGTGAAGAGGAATCTACATTTAATGAATACTATTACTCATTGACTGAGGTTGAATTATTAGATATAAAGAGACGGGTTAAAGCTTCTGACTATTATCGAAAAGCGGGGTTTGCAGTGGTTAATAAAAAATTTATGAAGGGGATCTATATGATGGGGCAGCATTCATTATATCTCCACAATATGTGGTTTCCAAAGTGAGTCCAATAATTCGAAAGAGGTTGAGGTTCCAATGAAAGTACTATTAGAAGTCTTTGAGTTACTGAATAGTGAGACCCATTATGCTCTATTGAGGAACTATGAATTATTACCTGCAAAGCTTGATAGTAGAGATATCGACATACTTATTGATAAAAAAGAATATAATAATGTTGCATCAGAGTTGATGAAAGTACTTTTGAATCATGGATATAGGATAGTGATGTACTATAGAAGTCATAGATTTAATACAATAATCGTTGGAAAGCAAAACAAAGGATCATTGGATTTATTACAATTTTGACTTTTTCTTTTCAATATCTGCTTTTGGTCATGTAATGATCAGTAGTGATGAGGCCTTGGAAGAAAGAGTGTTTAATGGGAGAGTTTGGCATGTCAACAAATTCTATGAATTCTTAGAAAAATATCTGTTTAATATTGTTGTTGGATCTACTTATCCTGAGAAATACAGAATGACTCGGGAAATCGTCTGGAATGAGCATCAAAAGGAATTAAAGAATAAGTTTTATGAAATTTTTGGCTTAGAACTTCAAGATGATTTAGATATGTATACCTCAAATATATTGAAGAAAGAACTTAGTAAAAGGAATTTTAAAAAAGTCAATTTCTAGTTATTACTCGAATAGAGCAAAATATGTTTACTATGAAATCTTAAATATTCTAAGACCGAAAGGGATTTCAATTGGATTCACAGGCCCCGACGGATCTGGTAAGACCACTGTCTTGGAGGAGATAGGTGAAGAGTTTGTATCTATCTTAAAAAAATACGGAGATTAAACATTTTCGCCCGAATATATTACCAAGAATTGCTGAAGTCATGCATAAAGCAAAAGCCATTGATGCTATCGATGAGGAATATGATAAACCTCATAGAGGGGAAAAGTCGAGTAGGATAAGTTCATACATAAGATCATTATACTATATCGTTGACTATAATTTGGGATATTGGATGAAATCACACTGGAGTCTTTACCGGCGTGGAATATTAATATTTGATCGGTACTATACAGATATTATTATTGATGGACGAAGATCAAAAATAGATATTGACAAAAAAGAAATCTTAGTTCTTTCGAAGTTTGTTCCTAGATTGCGATATAATTTTTTGTTGACAGCTGATGTAGACGTAATATTAACTCGGAAGAAAGAACTAACACAATTACAGATTGAAAAAATCAATGAAAACCTCAGGTGGCTAAACAAGAGGGAGGGTTATCAGATTGTGTATAATAATGATGAGGTGTGGCAGGTGAAGGAAAAGATCCTTACTATAATACTTGAGTGTCAGCACAAGTTGTACAGCCCATTATTCAGTATTAAAGAGAAGAAAGATAGAAACTAGATTGGATTATTTAGCAATAAAGACTCAAAATATGGAAAATTCATGTTGAATGAAATAGTAGCGGGAAGAAGTGTTTACTGCATAGAGAATCATTTCTACTCTATCTACTACTCTATCAACATATATCCTATAAGGGGAAGATTATTAGGAAAACTCTTACTTATGTAATACAGATTCCTAACAGAAGCACGTTTTTGGGTACAGAGGTTTGTTGATTGGTATAACAATGAGAATAAGTACAGTGGAATCCAGTATGTAGGCCCATTAGAAAGACATGAAGCAAAGATAGGGAAATTCTAAAACGTCATGAAGTGTATAAAAAGCAAAGAGTAGTCACCCTGAGAGATGGTCGAGACAGACTAGAAACCGTTTGTACAAACAGGAAGTATGGCTGAATTCGGAGCGAACCTCAACGAAAGAAGTATCAAAGAACGAAGAGATACAAATCTCCTAGAAATGTAAAGGGAAATTGAGATAGGATGACAACTACCAAAAAAAATTCGGGAAAATTCGGAGGGTGTAAATGGTAACAATAGTGTGTTGCTACAATAATAAGACAATGTTTGAAGTGTTTATTACTGCATCATTGAACCTTCAGAAGACAAAATATGAGCTTATTGGAATTGATAATAGAAATAGTATTTTTCCTAGTATATCATCTGCATATAATTCAATAATACCTGAAATCACAGGGAGTGTAGTATTGTTTTGTCATCAAGATATTGCATTTTCAGATCCAGGTTTTCTTGAAGGAATAGAATATTTTATTTGCTCTCACGAAAATGATATTTTAGGATTTTGTGGGATTAAAGATAACGGCATCGTGGTCTCTAATCTGAAATATCGGGAAACAGGTGAATTTATTACCAAGAATCAGTTGACTACTTGTTCAGAAGTTGAAACTGTTGACGAATGTTGTTTTGCAATAAGTTTGAGGAGATTGAAGGCGTTAGGAGGATTCAATGAAGAGTTGTGCGATAACTGGCATCTTTATACAGTAGAATTATGTATTAGAAACCAATTGGTTAATGGAAAATCGATTGTTTCTCCGAACTCAATATATCATAAAATGAATGATACAGGCGGTCTTGATGTTGATGATAACTTCTTACTGAATATTGGTAAGATTGCAAAACATTATAAAAACAAAAAGGAAAGAATATATGCGCCATGCTACATTCTAAATACTAAGTTTCCCAATAGAGTGTTTAGATTATTGAGGTCAAGACTTAAAATAAAACATATGAAACTTATAAACACATTGATGATTAATAGGAGATTTTTATGATATATGTTATAACGCACAAGAAATATGAAGATAAAAAGTATAATCGGACTGGGTATAATTCATTATTAGTAGGTAACAAGAGTATTGGTAGTAATGCATATATTAGCGATTCAAACGGTGACAATATATCTTGGAAAAACTCGAACTATTCAGAGCTAACTGGTATGTATTGGATATGGAAGAATATTGGTGATGACTATGTTGGGATTTGCCATTATCGAAGATTTTTTACACAAGCCTACTATTCCGATCAGCCAAAATACTTTATTGACGAAGAAGATGTAATGACTACACTTAGCGAATATGATATTATCCTTCCCTATAAAGTTAAGATAAGTGAGACTAATAATGTATATGAGCATTATGCTCTCAACCATATAGGGAATGATTTAGATAAAGTAGAAGAAATCATTGCAGATTACCATCCGGATTATATTGAATCATTTAATCAAGTGATGTCAGGTAATCAATTGTATCTATGCAATATGGCAATTATGAAAAAGGAAAAATATGATGAATACTGTAATTTGGCTTTTTTCAATATTGTTTGAAGTTGAAAAAGGATAGATATTAGTGAATACAATAATTATCAAAAGAGGATATTCGGGTTCCTATCAGAAAGGCTATTTGCTGTTTGGATAGCAAATAATGATCTCTTGATAAAAGAAGAAAAAGTCTGTTATTTAAGAGAGAGAAAATTCTTTGAAAAATTTATTAGGAATAATATTCCTGATTCGATTATTTGTATTTTTGTAAAGTACTTTCTAAGGAAACCTTTATCAAATAGAAAAAATGTAATAATTGTGGAAGCTTTAATAGAGAGGTCAGAATCAATAAGACTATATAGGTGGAAATGTACAGTAAAAAAAGTATCAAACTAAACTATTTATTTAATCTAAGCTATCAAATTCTTATCTTAATTATACCATTAATTACGACACCTTATATTTCGCGTGTCATAGGTGTTCAAGGTATAGGGATATATAGTTATACTGCTTCTATTGCATCGTTTTTTTCGCTGTTTGCAGTTATGGGCACTACAACTTTCGGTCAGCGTGAGATTTCCTATGTTCAAAATGATGAACATAGAAGAAGCGTTGTTTTTTGGGAAAATGTCTCTATTAGGATAATAACTTCATGCATCATACTATGTATATATTTGTTTTTTGCTTTATATCAGAAAGAGTACAGGATTGTTTTTATTATTCTAGGTTTAAACATCATTGCGATAATGCTTGATGTCTCCTGGTTTTTCCAGGGGATGGAAGAGTTTGGAAAGATTGTTGGGAGAAATGTTTTTTTAAGTCTATTAATATAATTTTTGTTTTTCTATTGATCAAAACGAGTGATGACCTTAATTTATATATACTGGGTCTATGCACTATTACTTTGCTTAGCAATATCTCATTGTGGGTATACTTAAAAAAATATATTGCATTAGTCCCATTAAAGGAAATCAATATAGCTAGAAACATCAAGACGATACTATCCCTATTCGTTCCAACTATTGCAATACAGGTATATACAGTTTTAGACAAAACAATGATTGGTTATTTTTCGATAGATGCATATGAAAATGGATATTTTGAGCAAGCTCAGAAAATTGCAAAGATGGCCCTTACTGTTGTCACTTCACTAGGAACAGTCATGATTCCAAGAATTGGTTATCATTTCGCTAGAAATGAGATAGACAGTGTAAACAGGTATATGTACAGAGGTTATCGATTCGTATGGCTAGTTGGATTAGCAATATCCTTTGGATTAATAGGGATAGCTGATAATTTCGTTCCCTGGTTTTTTGGTATTGAATTTTTAGAAGTAATTCCATTACTGAAAATTTCATCACTGTTAATTATTGCCATAGGATTAAGCAACATTACTGGGCTACAGTACTTAATTCCAACGAGAAGACAAAGAATGCTTACATTTACAGTTACAGTCGGAGCGATTGTGAACTTTTGTCTTAATCTAATTCTTATTCCAAAGTTTTTTGCTTTTGGAGCAATGGTTGGATCCATTACAGCTGAAACTTTAATTACATGTGTTCAGTTATACTTGGTTCGAAAAGAGCTGAGCATTAATAGAATAGTGAAATCAGCAAAAAATTATTTCGTTGCAGCATCAATTATGCTAATTGCACTTCGGTGTGAAAATTTGTTTTTAACACCTTCGTTTTTAAACACGCTTATACTGATTGTATCGGGTAGTGGAGTATACATCCTAGTACTTTTTTTTCTTTAAGGGACATTTTTCTTTTACGAATATTTACATAGCCTACTCAATCGTATTCTGTTAATGTTTGAAAGAGCAATAAAAACGAATAAAGTTTAGTCGGAGTATAAAATAAAATGAATAATGATAATATAATTTATAATAAGATATTATTGCATGAAGCAAATGATGAAACCAAGGTTAATAAGAAGAATAAAACATATCTTTCGATTATCAATAATGATGATAAGATGTGGGTACTGCCAGAAAGTCACCTAAAAACTGCTTTTTCGTTGTATCAGCCAACTGGGATGAAAGGTAAGTTATTGAAAAAGTACCTCCCATTGATTGTTCGCATACCTGTTGTTAAAAACTTAGTATATAAAACTATGAACATAGGAAAAAGACAACTGATAATTTCAGAAAGAATGATAGAAATTGTCAGTAAAGCATTAGGGGATAATAAACAGAAAGATCAACTAGTACTATCATTCTTTTTTGGGACACCCTCTATTCATCAAAAAATTACTGTTCAGATTTCTGATGCAAATGAAAATATACTTGCTTATTGCAAAGTGTCAGATAAACCAGAGATTATAGAAATCTTTCGACATGAAGAGCAAATACTTAATACCCTTAATCAACTGAAACAAGATAATATCCCGAAATGTTTATTTTTGGGACCTTTATCAGTTCGTGGTAGAGGGGGGAGAATAATTACTTATTTCTGCAAAGCACTGTAAAGACTGTTGAATCTAAAGTGGAAGTTGATTTAACTGAGGAACACTTAAATTTTATAAGATGCTTAGATGATAATACAAAAAGAGTAATGCCACACCAAGAATCTGAATATTACACAATGATAGAGAAACTTAAAATGGAGATCAGTATCCTTGATAATCTTAATCTAGCAGGGGAAAGTAAGTACTTAGAAACTGAAGAGAAAAGAGTAAATTATGAATCAAACTTGGATAGTGAAATTGATTATTTAGAAGTTATTCAAAGGTCCATTAAAGCGGCAGAAATAAAGTTGTGTAGTATGAGTGAGTTCTCATATTACCATGGAGATTTTACACCTTGGAATATAATATTCCAAGACAATGATATTTTTGTATTTGATTTTGAATACGCTTGTGAGACATATCCTAAATACTTGGATATTTTCCACTATTTTACTCAAAGTAAAATTTTTATAGAAAAAAAGAATCCAACAGATATTTACGAAGATTTTTTGGCACTTTTTAATTTGAAAACCAATATTTCACAAGATACTGTTGTAAAAGACTCATATTCTGATAATGTAAAGAATAAACTAGCTGGTATGTTTAAAATGAAGAGTGACAATAGTATTAATTTAAATGCAATAGATTATTATAGATTTTATTTGTTGAGTATTATTGCGTTTTATATTGGTAGGGATAAGGGTAATTACAGTATAGATGTTCATCATAATTTTCACATATGGATATCGATTCTAAATATTTTGAATCAAAATAATGAGTTGTAATTTTGAAGTATTATGTTACTTTTTTTAAAACTAGATTAATAGATAGGGGTATCAGCAATGTATGATTATTTAGTTATAGGTACAGGTCTATATGGTGCAGTTTTTGCACATGAAGCGAAGAAAAAGGGAAAGACAGTGTTAGTTGTCGAAAAAAGGTCACATATTGGAGGAAATGTATACACAGAAGAAATTGAAGGCATAAATGTTCATAAGTATGGTGCTCACATTTTTCATACGAACAATAAAGAAGTGTGGGAATATATATCACAGTTCGCTGAATTTAATCGCTTCACTAATAGTCCAGTTGCAAATTATAATGGTGAAATATTCAGTCTTCCTTTTAATATGCATACATTTAATAAGATGTGGGGTGTAGTCACTCCAGAGGAAGCAGCATCAAAGATTGAAGAGCAGAGAAGTGATGCAAATATTGATAATCCTCAAAATCTTGAGGAGCAAGCTATTTCACTCGTTGGCACGGATATTTATGAAAAGTTAATTAAAGGGTATACTGAGAAACAATGGGGACGAAAATGTACTGAACTTCCTGCTTTTATTATCAAAAGGCTTCCTGTGCGGCTGACATACGATAATAATTACTTCAATGCGTTGTACCAAGGTATACCTATTGGAGGATATACAAAACTAGTAGCTAATCTGCTAGAGGGGATTGAAGTTCGTCTGGAAGTTAATTACCTATTAAATAAAGAAGAATTAGATTCTTTAGCTGAGAAAGTGGTATACACCGGTCCTATTGATGCATATTATGATTATTCCTTTGGGGAACTTGAATACAGATCTGTTAGATTTGAGAATGAGATACTAGATACTTCCAGTTATCAGGGGAATGCAGTTGTTAATTACACTGATAATGAAACACCATGGACACGAATCATTGAGCATAAGTGGTTTGAATTTGGAGGACAAGAAAAGACGGTTATTAGTCGTGAGTATAGTCAAGAATGGAGATTGGGAGATGAACCGTATTATCCTGTTAATGATGAAAAAAATAGTATCCTTTACCAGAAATATAAGGAACTTTGTCTGACAGAAGGTAATGTGATTTTTGGAGGGCGATTAGGCGAGTATAAATACTACGATATGGATGCAGTGATTTATTCTGCGCTAAAATTATGTGAAAAAGAGTTGGGCTAATCCAAAACATTGGATGTTACTGTCGTGATCAGCGGTGATGAAAACACTAGAAACTAGACAATATATGTAGTGACCACACATTTGTAAACATCGTGGATTTACCTGTATACTTAGATTGTTAAGATCAATAAATATCAGGGATTACCGCATACAAAAGGAGGTCACTACATGAATAGTATACTTTATGTCGGAATGGATGTCCATTCAACAAATTTCACGCTTTCCACCTTCTCGATCGGAGACGTGAAAGGAAAATTCAATCATACCGTCGAAGCCGATTACAAACTGGTACTTCTGTACCATGAAATGGTCAGGACGAAAGTCGCCGGTCTGAATGGAAACGTGGATTTCATATGCGATTATGAGGCCGGATGCCTCGGTTACACGTTATACAAGCAACTTACTGAACACAACGTGAAATGTGTCATACTTGAACCAACCACCATGCTTCTGCCACAAGGCAAACGCATTAAAACTGATAAACGTGATGCAGAGCTTATTGCAAAATGTCTGGCTTACAGGACTTGTCACGAAGTCTATATTCCCGATGAAGACGATAACAACGTCAAGGAATATATCCGTATGCGTGATGATCACCAGAAATCCCTTGCCGTATCAAGCAGCAGATTCTAGCCTTCTGCCTTCGCAATGGACACCATTACACAGACGGGAGTCGCTGGACTGCCAAACATCTGAAGTGGATCAAGGAGCTTGAACTGAACGATATGCTGCAGGAAACACTTGATGAGTATTTCCTCACCTATCAAAATCTTACCGATAAATTGGGACATTTGGATAAACGTATTGAAGAACTTTCTTCACTTCCTCGATATAAGGAAAAAGTGAAAAAACTTACCTGTTTTCTTGGTGTGAAAACACGTACTGCATTGGCAACAATTGTTGAAATCAGTGATTTCAATCGGTTCGCCAAAGCCGAAAAGTATGCTTCGTATCTTGGACTTGTCCCGGGAGAAGACTCCAGTGGAGACAAACAAAAGCGTTTAAAAATCACAAAATCAGGCAATACACATGTACGCAGGCTGATGGTGGAAGTTGCCCAATCCTATGGCCGAGGGCAGGTTGGTTACAAATCCAAAGCACTAAAGTCCAGACAAGATGGAAACACTCCTGAAACAATCGCCTATGCCGATCGTGCCAACGAAAGACTACGGCGAAGATACTACAAGTTGATATCCCGTGGTATGAAACGGAATGTGGCGATTACTGCTATTGCCAGAGAATTATCCTGTTTCATGTGGGACTGATGACCGATAACATAGCTTGATAAGCGGGGAAGTATGATATCTGTCAATCAAAGTAAAGGCTGCTGCGCACCGCAAAGCGGCTAAAGGCCTTGACATTGCCTGCCATATATCATGGTGGGTAAACAAGCCGCTGTAAGGCGGCCTGTGCCACAACCAATGGCAAACATTAACTAGAACTACTGAGGACATTTGGAAGAAGCTTTGGATACAAGAGAAGGTTTGAATTATCCACGAGTGACCTATGTTGACACAGTACTTTATGTGATTCACGCTACTAGACGATGGAGTTCACGGAGGACCATTGACCTGCGGTATCCAATCCGCGTATAACAGAGTGGCAAAGGCCGGGAACTGTAACTTCTATAGCTTTTTCCATATGTCCTTAAACTTCAAAAGCAAAAAACTTGTGATTCATTAATTAACTCTTGACAAAGGGTCACTACATAACAGGTCACGGACGAAAAGTCCAGTAAGGTGCTCGCCTGACCGATTGCTCTCTTCATTCTAACAGTTTAAGCAATAAGAAGGAAAATAACATGACTGGTTGCCATGTATATTGACCATATTTATATTGTAGTAGAAAGGTTCCAAACACTGTGACAAAAGTTTGAAATGGTTAGGTGTTGCCTGAGGATAGACTGATGATTTGAACGGAATCACAACAAGACGTTGGTCTGTTTTCGGAATCATTGCAATAGATAAAGAGAAGTATTTTAAGGGA
>LQAG01000265.1_pt1 | contig 18514 bp, 29 predicted proteins | sample 1535801 | NCBI WGS metagenome assembly LQAG01 (sample SAMN04331584, study PRJNA305678) | bioreactor metagenome | isolation source: bioreactor_3 inoculated with Wadden Sea sediment 1st replicate of a... | place: Germany:Bremen | reverse complement strand
ATATCAAAACAACCAGCGACCGGCCTTCCCAGCTCCATAGCCTGCAGGGCCAGAAACAGGCTGCGCTCTAGATTGGATGCATCAATGATATTTATCACGATATCCGGGTCTTCGTTGATGATAAAATCCCGGGTCGTGATCTCTTCCATGGAGAACGGGGTCAGGCTGTAGGTTCCGGGCAGATCCACCACCCGCAGCGTGTATGGCCCGTATTTGAGCAGGCCTTCTTTTTTCTCGATGGTGACCCCGGGCCAGTTGCCCACTTTCTGCCTGGCCCCGGTCAAATTATTAAAGATGGTCGTTTTGCCGCAATTGGGATTTCCCGCCAGGGCAATGGTCAGATCTTTTTTCATTGGTCGTCTTTTCGGGGTGTCACGTTTTCAACCAAAATATGGGCCGCTTCCTCCACCCGCAGGGAAATATGATACCCCTTGATCACCAGCTCAATGGGATCTTTCAGCGGCGCATATTTTTCCACGTAAACACGGGTTCCCCGGTTGATGCCCATCTCCAACAGACGTCTTCTGAGCGTACTCTCTCCGGATACCCGGACAATGGTTCCTGCCTGCCCCGCTTTCATGTCACGCAACAAAACCCGGACGGATTGGGAATCCAATGGAATCTCGGCATGACCGTCCTTTGAGGGGTCCAACGGGTATCCACCGGCTCGACCCATATTTTCTGAGCCATGCCACTGCCGATGACCAGGCGACTGTCTCCGGATGCGACGACCACCTGACCGCCGAAGCCATTGGACATCACCTCAATTTCATCACCGATTTTCAGTCCCATGGAGGAAATCCGAAGCTGCATCTGACGGCCAGCTTCCAGCTGTTTCACTTTGAGCCACTCACCTGGTTTGGCCTTGTGCAAAGGACCTGTTTCTGCCGCTGGCATACAGGCACTGCACAGGCCATAAATTCCATGCGGTGTTGCAACATATGAAATCCATATTCTTTGGCGATTTTTTGCTGCTGTTTTTCCAGGGCTTCATCCTTGAATTCCAGAATGTTGCCGCACTTGGTACAGATCATGTGATCGTGGTGAATTCCCAAATGACGGTGTTCGTACAGGGGTTCCCCACCCTCGAAATCTACCTTTGAAGCAAAACCGAACCGGCACAGATGTTCCATGGACGACACCACGAACTCATCACTCAACCGGATACCGTTTTTTTCAGTTGCTGGACAATATCCGCCTGGCTCACATGGTGATCCAGCTGAAGAAACGCTTCCAGCACCTGAAACCGTTCATCGAAGCGGTCTATTCCCTGTTCCTGAAACAGGCGGACGAACTGTTTTTTTTCCTGTTCATGGGTATTGATCATCATTCATATTATCCTGTAAAAATAAGACACTAAGATATGATAGCGGGCGGAGTCTGTCAAGCTGACATCAATGAAATCACGGTGATTTCATTTTAACCGCCACCCCATCAACCTCAGGCCTTCACTGCCGTCTGATTCTTTTACCATGAGACACACAAAGGAAAGGCTTTTCGTGAACTTCGAGCAGTTCGCGGTTTAAAAAATTAAGGCAGGCAACCTCATTTGAGGTTAGTCATAATTATTTTGAATTTTATATCGTATATTTTTTATAAATATCATTGCCATGAACTGAAATTACAATTGATTTTATACAGCACAAATCATATCATGAAAAATTATGACATTTTCAATGAACGCACATTATGATGTGGTGGTGGTAGGAGCCGGTCATGCCGGATGTGAAGCAGCCTTGGCTGCGGCCCGCATGGGTTGCGCCACCCTGCTTCTGACCATCGACATGGATAAAATCGCGGCCATGCCGTGCAGCCCGTCCATCGGGCGGCATGGGCCAAGGGACAGCTGGTCAAGGAAATCGACGCACTGGGCGGCCAGATGGCTTTGACCACGGATGCGTCCGCCATCCAGTTTCGAACCCTGAACACCCGGAAAGGCCCGGCCGTACATTCCACCCGGACCCAGAATGACAAAGCCTGTATTCCCGGCACATGAAAACGGTTCTGGAAGCCAGCCCTAACCTGGACCTGAAACAGGCCATGGTCAAAGCACTGATCATCGAAAACCACCGGGTGAAAGGCATTGTGGATGCAACCGGCTATGAATATGTTGCTGACTGCGTGATAATTACCACGGGCACGTTTCTGCGGGGCACGGTCCATATCGGGGCCAGCCGGATCGATGCCGGCCGGGCCGGGGAGTTTTCCTCTATCGAATTGGGCCGGAACCTGGGGGATATCGGATTTGACATGGGACGAATGAAAACCGGAACCCCTCCGCGGATTCATGCGGACAGCATCGATTTTTCATGCTTCAGACAGCACAGCTCCGACGTTGATCCGGTCCCGTTTTCCTTCATGACCTCCAGAATCACCACCCCCATGCTGCCCAGCTTCATGGGGCATACCAATGTTCAAACCCACGATGTTGTTCGACGTAACCTGAAGCATTCCGCCCTTTACGGCGGTCACATCAAGGGCCAGTCCGCACGATACTGCCCGTCTTTTGAAGACAAGATCGTCAAGTTCCCGGACCGGGACAGCCACCATATCATCCTGGAGTATGAGGGCATCCATACCAAAGAAATCTATGCCTCAGGCTTAGGCAACAGCCTGCCCCTGGAAATCCAGTACCAGTTGGTACGGTCCGTGAAAGGCCTGGAACAGGCTAGAATCATGCGGCCGGCCTATGCCATCGAATATGATTATGTCAATCCCCAGGAACTGTTCCCGACCCTGGAAACAAAACGGATTAAAGGACTGTTTCTGGCCGGTCAGATCAACGGCACCTCCGGGTATGAAGAAGCCGGAGGGCAGGGACTGTGGGCCGGTATAAACGCGGCCTGTAAAATTCAGAAGCGGCCAGCGTTCGTTCTGGACCGGTCCCAGGCTTATCTGGGGGTCATGATCGACGATCTGGTCACACGGGGAACCAGCGAACCCTACCGCATGTTCACTTCCAGGGCTGAATACCGCCTCATGCTCAGGGAGGACAATGCAGACCTGCGTCTGGCTGAAACTGCCTGCGAATACGGCTGATCAGTGCAGAACGCCTGGCTTTGTGCAGGGAAATCCAGCAGCAGACCCGCCAAGAAATACAACGGATGAAACACACGGTAGTCAAACCAGAAATTGCGGTCAATGACCATCTCACCTCTTTGAACAGCCCTGCCATCTCCACGGGCGTCAAACTGGAACAACTGCTGAAACGGGCTGAGCTTACTTTTCAAGATCTGAAGACCATTGCCCCGTCCGCCGGAACCGATTCCCCTCCGGGTGGCCCGGCAGGTAGAAATTGAAATCAAGTACGAAGGATATATCACCCGGCAGCTCAATGAAATCAAAAAATTCAAATATCTGGAACGGATCCGCATACCGGCCCGTTTTGATTATACTAACACCCATGGACTGTCCAATGAGGTCAGAGAAAAGCTCAAAAAAAATCCGGCCTGAAACCCTGGGTCAGGCATCCCGGATCGACGGAATGACCCCTGCCGCCATCTCGGTACTGATGGTGGCCATTGCCGCTTTCAAGACCCAGAAATCTGCTTGACTTGTCCGGGTTGGCACTTATCATTTACCATAAAAAAACAAACTGTTGACAAATAATGTTGTGAGGAAAAATATGGCCGACGACTATTACAATATTCTAGGCATCAGCAAATCGGCAAGTGATGCTGAAATCAAAAAAGCGTACCGCAAAACTTGCCATGAAGTACCATCCGGACAAAACCAAAGGGAATAAAGAACTGGAAGATAAATTCAAAAAAATCAGCGAAGCCTATGCTGTGCTTAGTGACCCGGAAAAACGAAAAACAGTATGACACTTATGGCTCCGCCGACTTCCAACAGCGGTATTCCCAGGAAGACATTTTCAGAAACTTTGATCTGGGGGATATTCTCAAGGAATTCGGATTCGGCGGCAGCCGGGGAGGGTTTTCCGCTTCCTTCGGCCAAGCCGGCCCCCGGGGAAGGTCTGGTGGTTTTTCCGGCGGGAACCCGTTTTTTCAAAACATGGGTGGCGGATTCGGCCAGCAGCGGCCCCATCCCCAGACACCGGGCAAAACATTGAATATGAAATACCGCTGACCCTAGACGAATTGATTCACGGGACCCAAAAACCATCACCATGAACCAGGGTGGAACCACCAACGCTGTGGAGGTAAGAATCCCTAAAGGATTGACCAAAGGCAAAAAATCCGTCTGGCCGGCAAGGGCGAACCGTCTCCCTATGGCGGGCCGGCCGGAAATCTGTATATCAAATCCAAGCCGGTGAACACCGGTGGATTTTCCATAGATGGCAATGACGTGTCTTTGACCAAAACCGTCAAACTGACCCAGGCCCTTTTGGGAGATAAACTGGAAATCCCCACCCCGTCCGGAAAACCATGAACCTGACCCTGCCGGCCGGAACCCGGCACAAAGCCAGAATGCGTTTGCCCGGACACGGCATACCCCATATGAAAGGAAATGGTTGCGGAGATCTGTTTGTTGTGATTAATATAGACATGCCCAAAAAGCTGACAGACAAACAGAAAAAAATCATCCAGGAACTCAAAGCCGCAGGATTGTGATGCATCATGCCTGATTTTATACCGCTGATATCCCGGCAAGCCATCCAGGAACGGGTCAGGGAAATCGGAGAACAGATCACCCGGGACTATCAGGGAAAGGACTTGATTTTAACCGGGATTTTAAAGGGTGCCTTCATCTTTATGGCAGATCTATCCAGACAGATCAAAACTGACCATGAAATCGATTTCATCGGTGCCTCCTCTTATGAAGGCGCCCACTCCACCGGGCAAATCGTTTTCACCAAACAGCCGGATTTGGAGTTCAAAAACCGGGACATCCTGCTGGTGGAAGACATCGTGGATACCGGGAATACCCTGACCAAAATCATCGAGTTCGTCCATCTTCTTAACCCGAACTCCGTGGCGGTCTGCACCCTGATCGATAAACACGAACGTCGAAAAAAATCCATTGATGTCGCATATGCCTGTTTTTCCCTTGAAAAAGGATTCATTGTCGGTTATGGGCTGGATTACGATGAAAAATTCAGAAACAAGTCTGAAATATACGATCTGGAATTATAGGGGGAGGTACCATGATCATCACCTGTGAAAACTGCGGAACACGGTTCAACCTCGATGAATCCTTACTCGATGCTAATGGATCCACGGTGCGTTGCAGCCGATGCCGGCATATGTTTACGGCATTTCCTCTCCCTCCGGAACCGGAATTCGACCCGCTTGAGCTTGACGATTCCGATGCGGACCAAACGCTTGAATTTGATGATTCCGACTTTGACGAAGCAGATGATCTGACAGAAGATGATTCCCGGAATCGTTTGACTCTGAGGAACTGGAACTGGAAGCGATTGATCCGGATGAAATTGAAATTGAAATTGAAACCGCTGACACCGTCACAGCAGAAGAAGAGGAAGCGGAGACGAAATCGGCGGAGGAACCGGATCTGTCAAAGGAACTGGATTCGGGAATAAAACCCGGCATTATGCAAAAAACGAACAGTTCCAGGAAGAGCTGGGCTTGGATGAAATTTTTCTGAAGACAAAGAACCGGATTTCGATCTGGCATTTGATCTGGATGAAAAAGAACTGGAGACAGAAAAACTGGATTGGGAAAGTCCAGAGGACAGAGAAGCCGATATCGGTGATTCAAAGACGTCATCCCTCATGGAAGACAGCGGTTTTCTCCAAAAAACGGCCCTAAAAGATGATATTGGTACCGACAAACCGGAGGATTTCGACCATGACGAACAGGGGTTTGACGGGCTGGAAGAATTTGATGATCCGGATTTCGACGAAACAGACACCTCTGACACTTCTTCTCATCCACCCCTCCGCCCCGGCGGTCCGCCGGGCGTCCCTGATCCAGCCCGCCGATCCGGAAGCCGAATGGATGGAAGAAAAGGCGGATACCCCGCCCCAATCCTTGATAGGACTGCCGGTACTATTGATGCTGATTCTGTTTTATTGGCATCCGGCAGCTATCTCGCCGCCACCTTTCTGGGATACAAAATTCCGTTTCTGCCGGACATCCGGATTCCGTTCATTCAGCAATACCTGCCTGACAAAACAGCGGAACCCGTGTCTTTTCTGGAGCCGGTACCTGATCAGAAAAGCGTGACCGGCCGCTTTCTTACCAATGACTCGGCAGGGGAACTCTTTATCATCACCGGCAAAATCGAAAATCCGGCACAGGTCTCCTATCGGGACATCCAGGTAAAAGGCACCCTTTTCCAGAAAGATAAAAAACCGGTCGTGAGCCAGGTCGCCTTCTGCGGCAACATCATCCCTGAAAACACGCTGAAAACCGCCCTTGTCAAAGACCTGATATCTCAACTGGAAACCCCGCCGGACATCAATGACAGTGTCATGCCGCAAGCCACGATTCCATTCATGCTGATCTTTTCCGACCTTCCTCGGGATCTAGAAAACTTCACCGTAGAGGTAGCGGATTTTGACCGGGCAACCCCTTGACCTTTTTTCACCCATGCAACCTCACAAACAATCCAAACAATTGTATACAGATCCTGACCAGTGCCGGCACAAAATCATTTCCACCCTTAGCCGTTCAGTGCCGCCTCCGCCTCCGGACCTGAACCTGTATGACCCCACAGCGGTCATGGCCCTATTTCTGTTCAATCAGACAACACCTGATCTGCTGTTCATCCAGAAAGCAGACGTGGCAGGGTACCCCTGGCGGAATCAAATGGCGTTTCCCGGAGGACATGTGGATGACACCGATGACAGTCCTTTAGAGACCGCATTGCGGGAGGTCGAAGAAGAACTGGGGATTCATCCGGAAAATGTGGAAATCATCGGTTCCCTCGGTCATTTTCAGACCATCAATCATAAGGACATCCAGGCTTTTTCCGGCATATGGGATCAGCAGGAACCCATCCAGTTCGATTCGGCGGAAATCAGACGGATTTTTCAGATTCCGATACCCCACCTAATGACCCTTCATCGGGAAAAAGGATATATGGGGCAAGCCCCACCGATCATGGATCTGACCTATCCGTTCGAGGATGTGGTCATATGGGGTGTGACAGCAAAAATTCTTCACCACATGCTGGAGACACTCTTTCAGGACTGAGTCCAGACTGCATCAGTCATGCCTGTTTCGCCGCCACAACCGGATTCCGATCTTGACTGTCAAAAACACACACAACCCAGTCAACAGTCCAGAAACCAGGCATATTTGATCAAATGCGGTTCCGACAATGCCACGGCCATGCCTGACAGGCCGAACAAAAGAACCGGAAAAACAAAGCATATCACTGTCCAGCAGGCGGCATTCGTATCATACCAGGGAATATACTGCTTTCTGAAAATGGGGACCGATCTGGGAGCATGGTTTTTTCCAAATGGGTGGTTGAAATGGCCAAAAACACCATATATAGTATTTTTTCTCTTGACATCCAACAACATATTGGTTAATCTTATTTACATTGATCTTATCGGCAATGTATGCAATTTCACCAAAAAAACATATGTTAATTTGAATCTGATTTCAAGGGATGGGGCTATGTTTGAACAAATAAAGAAACGGGATGGACGGATCACGTCATTTGACTCTTCAAAAATTACCAGTGCCATTGAAAAAGCAGGCCGGGCCACCGGAGAATTCAACGGCAGAGAAGCCAAACGGCTGACCCTCAGGGTCCTGACCCTGGCCCGGGACCTGCAGCTAGGGTCGGTGCCGGAAGTGGAGGAGATTCAGGACATTGTTGAACGGGTTCTGTTGGATTCTCCATTTTACAAGACTGCCAAAGCTTACATCATCTATCGGGAGCAGCACAACCAGATCCGCAGAATCGCCATTAAACAAAACGTGGACCTTATGGAGGCCTATATCTCCCAGATGGACTGGAAAGTTAAAGAGAACAGCAACATGAGCTATTCTCTCCAGGGGCTGAACAACTATATCTCGTCTGACATTACCGCCGAATACTGGCTCAACAAGATCTATCCGCCGACGGTGCGGGATGCCCATTACAACGGGGATATCCATCTGCATGACTTGAGCCTATTGTCGGTATACTGCGTGGGCTGGGACCTTCAGGATCTACTACTGGAAGGATTCAAAGGAGTGGCCGGCAAAGTGGAATCTTCTCCCCCCAGACATTTCAGAAGTGCCCTGGGCCAGATCGTCAACTTTTTCTACACCCTTCAGGGGGAGGCGGCAGGTGCCCAGGCCATGTCCAATTTCGACACCCTGCTGGCCCCCTTTGTCAGGGAAGACAAACTCAGCACAAAAGAGGTGAAACAGGCCCTCCAGGAATTTGTCTTCAATATCAACCATCCCCACCCGGTGGGTTCCAGACCCCGTTCACCAATATCACCATGGATCTGAACGTACCGGCCACTCTTGCGGACTCCCCGGTCATCATCGGCGGCAAATACCGGGAAGACACCTATGCCGGTTTCAAAAGAGATGGACATGATCAATGCCGCCTTTGCCGCAGTCATGATGGAAGGCGATGCCAGGGCCGGGTCTTCACCTTTCCCATTCCCACCTACAACATTACCCGGGATTTTGACTGGAACAACCCCAACCTGGAAAACATCTGGAAGATGACCGGCAAATACGGGATTCCCTATTTTTCTAACTTTGTCAACTCCGATATGTCTCCTGAAGCGCCCGGTCCATGTGCTGCCGCCTGCGCCTGGACAACCGTGAGCTTCGCAAACGCGGCGGCGGCCTGTTCGGCGCCAATCCGTTGACCGGGTCAATCGGTGTGGTCACCCTGAACCTTCCCAGAATCGGGTTTCTGGCTGAAGATGAACCCGATTTTTCAAACGGCTGGATCACCTGACCCGGCTGGCAGCGGAATCGTTGAGCATCAAGCGCAAGATCCTGGAAAAATTCACCCATGGGGAACTCTACCCCTATTCCAAGTTCTATCTGAGAAAAATCAAAGAAAGCACCGGAGTATACTGGCGAAACCATTTTCCACCATCGGCATCCTGGGCATGAACGAAGCCTGCATCAACTTCATGAATCAAGGCATTGCCACGCCGGACGGCCAGGCCTTTGCCGTGCGGGTCATGGACCATCTGCGGAATGTCATCGAGCAGCTTCAGGCGGAAACCGATGAAATTTTCAACCTGGAAGCCACCCCGGCCGAAGGCACCACCTACCGGTTCGCCAGCCTGGACAAAAAACGGTTTTCAGACATCATCTGCGCCAATGAAAAGGAATTCCAACAGGGCAGTGATCCGTTTTACACCAATTCCACCCATCTGCCGGTCAACTACACGGATGATTTGTTCGAGGCCCTGGAACTTCAGGACCCGCTCCAGACCAAATACACCGGCGGGACGGTCCAGCACTTGTTTCTGGGAGAGGAGGTCAGCGACACCCGCGTGGTCAAGCAATTGGTGAACAAAGTGTCCAACACCTTTAAACTGCCTTATTTCACCTTGACCCCCACCTTTTCCATCTGCCCGGCCCACGGCTACATTGCCGGAGAACACCCCCGGTGCGACACCTGCCATGCAGATACGGAAATCTATTCCCGGGTGGTGGGATATCTGCGGCCCGTGGCCCAGTGGAACAACGGCAAACAAACGGAATTTGCCATGCGAAAACGTTTAATGTGGCTTCGTGACCATGCATATTGGTGGATTTCAGAAAAATTCCCTGATCGATTTTCCAGGGACCATTGCCTGTGTGGTATTTACATCCGGGTGTAATTTCAAATGCCCCTACTGCCACAATCCGGAGCTGGCTGCCGGTCCGATAACCGGTATCGGCTGCCTGGACACCACTGATATTTTTTCTTTTCTGAAGGCCCGAAAAGGATGGGTGGACGGTGTGGTCATCACCGGAGGAGAACCCTGCCTGCAAGCGGATTTGTCCGATTTCATCCAGGAAATAAAGCGGATGGGACTCGCTGTCAAGCTGGATACCAACGGATCCTGCCCCCGGGTTCTGTCCCGGTTATTTGACCGCTCTCTGGTGGATTATGTGGCCATGGACATCAAAACCGGACCGGACAGACATCATGACATCATGACATCTGCCGACGGCATGGATGCTGTTTCCAAAAGCATCAGGCTGATCATGGCATCGGCCCCGGATTATGAATTCCGGACCACCTGCGTACGGCCCTACATTGATTCTTCCGTCATGGCACAAATCGCCGGACAGATTAAAGGAGCCAGGCGGTATATTCTTCAAAATGTGTCCGGGACGTTCCCATGATGGATCCCCGGTTTTCAAACAATCCGGATCATTTTCTTTCGGATCAGGAGATTCTGGCATTGAAATCCATTGTTGACGGGGCGGTTCAGGACGTCCAAATCCGATGATTTCCGATAGTCATCCCGCCACCTCGCCTAAATTCTTTCGGGTGGGGTGGCGGGTCATTCCCCTGCGAAAACGTCCCCAGATCAATATCTCATCAATTTCGGATCATGCCCAATATCCGGAGGAAAGAGACCGGAGAATCGCCTCCAGCACCCGCTCAGGATGTTTTTCCCGCAACGAACCGTTAGGTCTGCATATTTCTCGTATAACGGGACCCGCTCCAGATATAGATCATCAATGGATTTTCCCGGAGCGATGGCAACGCCCCGGGTGATCACGTCGGACAACCTTGTTTTGAGAGTATCCAGATCAATGGCCAAATACACTACCATGCTATTTTCTGCCAGATGATGCATGGCCTGGGATTTGTATACCACACTGCCGCCAGTGGCAATCACATGACGGGCACACTGGATATCCAGAATATACCGCTTTTCGGTTTCCAGAAATTGCTCCAGCCTTTTCGGGCAATGATCTGGGCCAGAGTCTGGTCCTCTTTTGCCTGAATGAGGATGTCGGTGTCCATGAAATCAAACCCCATTTTTTGGCCAGCAACACCCCCACCCGTGCTTTTCCCCACCGCCGGCATGCCAATCAATGCAATATTTTTTTTATCTTTCATCAGTTTGATCCAAATATTCTGCAATAAACCACTATTTTCTAACATAAAATTTGAATATACATACTATCCTTTCTGTATCTTTTCAAGTATAAATACACAAAATCCGCCAGACAGACACGTCTTGACTTTAAGGGCCGTGAGAACTATTGTTAACCGGAGACAAATCCCAGAATACAAATGGAAAACAGCTGATGATGCCCCCGATTATTTCCATATCCGGTAAATCCAATGCCGGGAAACCACGTTCCTTGTCAAACTGATTACCGAGATGACACAAAATGGATATCGAATCGGATCAGTCAAGCACACCCACCATGACATTGACCTGGATCGAAAAGGAAAGGACAGCTGGAGGCATAAACAGGCAGGGACTCGGGCCACACTGTTGATTACGGATCAGCAGATTGCAATGGTCAAGGACGACCTGCGGCCGGATATTGAAAAATCCACGCGTATCTGCCGGACATGGATTTGATTTTGGCAGAGGGTTTCAAGCAGCAGCCGCTGCCGAAAATCGAAATCTTTCGCACCGCCGGCCCCCACGACCATCCGCTGTTCCTGAATCACCCTGATTTGATCGCACTGGTCACTGACGCTCCATTCACCCCATCTGTCCCGGTTTTCGGGCTGAATGACATCAAACCGGTGGCCGCGTTCATTCAGGAACGCTTTCTGAAACGAACATGATACCTGTTTTGCATGCCATCGGGCGAACCCGGCTCATGCGCGGTATATGTTTGGCCTGTTTCTGCATCATGACCCTGACAGACCCGGTTTTGAGTGAAACCGCCACTGCCTCCCACCACTGCAGAACGTCTCTGGATATGGGAACCATCAATTGGACCAACGGCACCGCCACGGTCACCGGCCGGGCCGGGCCCCGAATCACCCCGGCCAATATCCCTGAAGCTGATCCCGGAGCTGCCCGGGCCGATGCCAACCGCCGACTCATTGATCTTCTCATGCAGATCAGGATTTACAATGATCTGACTGTCGGACAGTATGCTGCCCAAAATGATGCCATTATGGCCGGCATTGAAAAAACCGCCCGGGACGCTGTGATCATCCGTCAATATTATACATCCGCCCTGGATGTGGAATTAACGGTTCAGATCCGGATTCTGGGGGGTTTTCTTCAACTGGTTCTGCCGGATGACATTCGCCAGATACCGAAAATCAATCCAGACGTGCTCACGGATGCCCGGATCGAACCCGGAAAAACACCTTACACCGGACTGATCTTAGATATTCGGAAGCTTGATTTTGAACCGGTGCTGTATCCGGTCATCGTCAGTGAACAGGGGCAAACCATATATTCCGCCGTGTTCATCAGCCGGGAGTTTGCCGTACAGCAAGGCGTGTGCAACTATGTCTGTGACATGGACAATGCACGGATAGATCCCCGTGTAGGCAGCCATCCCTGGTGATTAAAGGATTGAGAACATCCGGTAAAAAATACCGTCATTGTCATCAGTACGGCGGATGCCAAACAGATCGAGCAGGCCACAGAACGGCATCAGTTTATGAAACAATGCCGGGTCATGTTCATTACAGAAAATTCGAACCAACCAACACCATTCAAGGATTGATTATGACAAATTTTATTCCGAACCGGGAAGACGCCCTGGCCCTGCTGAAAAAATACAATCGGAAACCCGGCCTGATCCGCCATGCGCTTGCCGTGGAAGCAGTTATGGGTCATTTTGCCCAAAAATTTCGGAGAAGACCCGGAGAAATGGCGGGTCATCGGACTGGTGCATGACCTGGATTATGATCAGTTTCCGGATGAACACTGCCACAAATGCGTGGCACTGTTTCAGGAACACGGCTGGCCAGAAGACTATATTCGGGCCGTCATCAGCCATGGATGGGGTATCTGCACGGATGTCGAACCCCAGACCCGTCTGGAAAAACCCTGTATGCCATCGACGAACTCACCGGGCTTGTTGCCAGTGCCGCTCTGGTACGACCGTCCAAAGCATCCTGGACATTAAGACCAAATCCGTAAAAAAAAAGTTCAAAGACAAGGCATTTGCCGCAGGTGTCGATCGGGAAGTCATCAAAAAAGGGGCTGAAATGCTGGACATGGACCTGTCCGACCTGATCACAGAAGTGATTGCGGGCATGCAGCCGGTGGCCGAAGAGATCGACCTGAAAGGCAATTTATAAACTTCTTTTTTGAAATCCGGGAAACACCTGAAGTATGGCTCTTGATCAGGGCCTCAAGGCATCAGCGATGGTATCGGCCATCTGCACCATGTTGTGCAGGTAATCCGAGGCCAGCGGATTAATGGGCACCACCGCGCCGTCGATCGCACCGGCGATTTCCGGGCCGCCTGCTGGTCAAACTGGGGCTGTACAAAATCACCCGGGCCTTTCATCCCTTGCCAGCTTGATGATGGCGGACAATTCCTTCCCCTTGGGAGATCTGCCCATGGTTTCCACAGGAATCTGGTGCAGGCTGTAAGCATCAGCCAGATATCCGAAAGCCGGGTGGAATACAAATAAATTCTGGCCGGCCAGGGGAGCCAGCAGGATTTTCAGCCGATCATGCAGCTGATCCAGTTTCCGGACAAACCGTTCATAATTCTTCTGGAACCGGGCCGCATGATCCGGGGCCAGCGCACTTAAGGCTTCCGCCATGGTGGCGGCCTGCTGCTTCACCAGGATCGGGCTCATCCAGATGTGGGGATCCCTGCCGGCAGCAGTATTCCATGATCGTGATCTTTTCCTGTTTCTTCGATACGCCCATGGTCCGGGTCTGTTCCACGGGCGTATCCTTCTTCTCCATGGTGATCATGTCCGTTCGCATCCTGATGATCACCCTCATGGATGTGGGCTTCCATTTTCCGCAGCACGATCCCTTTTCGGGTATCCACCACCCGGGTATCCGGGGCAATGGAGGCAATTTTATGCATGAATCCGTTCTCAAACGGCACCCCGATCCTGAAATAGACATCCGCATTGGCCAGATTCCTGATCTGGGGCGGGGTCGGAGAATATGTGGTCGGGCTTTTTCCGGGTGTCACCAGCACATCCACCACTGCCAGATCTCCGGTAATCTGCTCAACAAAATATTTCTGAGGCACAATGCTGACAAAACACGCAGCTTTTCTTCGGCATTCAGGCCGTCACCCGTCAAAAAGACCAGCACCAAAGCCCACATTATGGATTTCAACCGCATGGTTTCTCCTTTACAGCTCAGAATTCCCCGTTTACCCAAATATCTCAACCGCACTTAATTTTAGACCTTACCCTTGTCTTAATTAATTCAGGTCATCCAGCCAATTTCAATGCGATGTCCGCCACATGCTTACCTTGAAACCGGGCCCCCTCCAGTTCATTTTCAGAGGGCATTCGTGCACCGTCTCCCCCCGGCGATGGTGGATGCTCCATAAGGAGATCCACCCGTGACCTCATCGATGCGCATCTGTCCCTGGAAGGAATAGGGCAGCCCCACCACCACAAATCCGTGGTGTAGCAGCGTGGTATGAAAAGACAGAATGGTGGATTCCTGGCCTCCGTGCTGGGTGGCGGTGCTGACAAACACGCTTCCCACCTTGCCGATCAAAGACCCGTTGGCCCACAGCTGACCCGTGGCATCCAGAAACTGCCGCATCTGGCCGCACATGTTGCCGAACCGGGTCGGGGTCCCGAAAATGATGGCATCGGCTTTCACCAGCTCTTCCACCGTGCACACAGGCACCTGTGAAAACACTTTTTTCGACTCGACAGCTCCCATCTTATCCAGCACCTCATCCGTAAGGGTTTCCGGCACCTGCCGGATATCCACGTCCGTTCCCGGCACCTGGCGCGCCCCCTCTGCAACAGCCTGGGCCATCTGATACACATGACCATAGGTGGAATAAAACACGATTAACATTTTCATGACAAGATCCTCCTCTCAGATGAACGGCCAACTATCACAATCCCTTTATACCAGGATTGAACCCGGAAATTAATGAAAGCTTCAATGGGATGGCCGGTTCTTATGCAAAACTGACAACTATATTTTACGCGCAAACAAAAATTTGTCAATATATAGATAAAAAAATTTAGTTTAACCGAACTCTTTTTTGTTGACAAAATATTGTTTTATATAATACCTATTGTCTCAATCTATTTCACTTCAACCAAGGAGGTTGTAATCATGTCAGACACATCAGACCAGTTTTATCCCATCTGGAAAATTCCGGATCACCTCAAATGTCCGGTGGCAGGTGCCATGCTCAGCGTTGAAAAGCACCGGTCAATTCTGAAAAAATGCGGCTATGATGTCAAATCCATGAAACCCTATGAGTATCACCAGAAAATTATGCTCCAGCTGGGGGGTGAAAACCATGTCTCTCAAAAGGTGAACAACTTCATCCGGAACCAGTCCGCCGCACAGATGGCCAGGATTGCCGGCATGGCGGAATCCGAGATCCGGACCCTGTGGGCAAAACACCTTGAAACCGGTGATGTGGGGCCGCTGTTCTATGCCATTGTGTCTCACAAAAAGACCAGCCTGGAACTGCTGGCGGACGTTGCCGGCGAGGTGCACATGCAAGCCCATGCCAACATGACCGAAATCTTCACCATCCGCCGGCAACTGGAAATGATGACGGAACGGCTGGACCGGGAAAAGGTGAAACTGGCCGAAAAAAGCCGGGCACTCAAGGAGATGAGCAAAACGCGAAAAGCCGAGGCCGGGGCCATTGAACTTCTGGAGGCCCAAAACCGGCAGTTGATCTGCCAGGTGCAGCAACTGCGGCCGGCCCCTCCGCCGGCCCCCGGAACGATGCTGAAAGCCGACAGACCGAGGAACAGATCCAGGCACTGACCCGGGATCTGCGCCGGGAACAAAAAGCCCACCAGGCACTGATGCGGAAACACAAAGCCCTTCAGATCGAGTTGTTCAGCCATCAAAGTGAACTGGAGCTGGTCAAAAAGGAGTTCCAGTCCCTGATATCGGGTCCCAATTCTTCCGACACCACACCCTGTTCCCATCCGGCTGAAAATGCCGCCTGTGCCGGAGGCGCCTCCGCTAGTGCCACCTGCTCTGAGACTGTTTGCGCCAAATCCGGCTGTGGCCGGGACAGTTGTGCCTGCGATCACTGCACCCGGGATCACTGCAACAAGGACCACTGCACCCGTTACCGGCTGTGTGCCAAACGGATTTTTCTGGTGGGCGGCATCACCAAAATGCGGCCTTTTTACAAAGAGGTGGTGGAAAACGCCGGTGGTGAGTTTCATTACCATGACGGATACATGAAAAACGTCAACGCCGGCCTGGAGGCCAAGGTCAAACGGTGCGACCTGGTCCTGTGCCCGGTGAACTGCAACAGTCACACCGCCTGCCGGAAAGTCAAACAGTTGTGCAGCCGCTACAGCAAGCCCTTGAAAATCCTGAGCAGCTCCAGTCTTTCCGCCGTGACCCAGGCCTTGTTCGAACCGAACAGCACCGTGACCCTTAATTGATGTCATCGCCTGATCCGCAAACCTTTTTTTTCCGGATCAGGGGATTCTTTTTCCGGTTCGGGGTGGCATTGGCATGGGCAAAAGGGCATCGTCCGGATCCAGGCATGTTTCAAAACAGATCATTTTTTTTTATTCAAAGCATTGGCTTTTTTTTTAATGTTGATGATAGGGTACTTTTTCAAAAAAAATAAGCTTTGGCTAATAAGCTTACTAATTAAAAACAAAATCAAGTAGGAGGATATTTCTTGTGCGTGCCTGTTTCAATATCACCGTTCTGGTGCTGCTGCTTTTGATGGCAGCCTGGCAGACAGGAACTTCCCCGGCTGCCAGGGCCGAGACCCCGTTTGCGGCTCGGGTCAAACAAACTGCGGAAAAACCGTGAATATTGACGCTGAAACCCAGCAACTGGAGGAAGCATTTGCATCAGAAGAACAGGAAATGCTGGACCGCATCGAAGAACTGTCGGCCGGGCTCAGGCAGACCCGGTGGCAGCTGGAAAAAAATACCCGGTATTTTCGCTCAATGAAGGAAAAAATAGCGGACCTGAATCAGCAGGCTGCTGACATCGAAGAGGTGGAATCAGCCCTTCTGCCGGTCCTGGACACCACCCTGAACCGGCTCGACATCCTGGTGCGCTCCGGCCTGCCCATGTCCCTGGACCATCGCCTGGAAACCATTGCCCGGACCCGGCGTATCCTGGATGACTACGATGCCGGCCTGCCGGCCAAAACCCGGGCCGTGCTGGACACCCTGAGCCGGGAAGTGGACTGGGGCATACCGTCGAAGTTCAGGAACAGGAGATCGAAACCGGTGATGGTACCCGTCAGGTCAAGCTGCTCCGGGTAGGCTGCCTGGACCTATTTGCCGTCACCCTGGACAACCGGACCGGGTTTGCCTGGGACCGGTCCGGGAGACGATTCCTGCCGCTGGAAAAATCCGCCCGAAATCTGGTACAAGCCGTGGAAATGGCCGAGGGCATCCGGCTCATCAGCCTGACCCCCCTGCCCCTGGACCTGCCCCCAGCCCGAACCGTTGACACCGGTCTCCAGGAAAACCGCCTGAAAAACAGTAACCCGTCAGACGGAGGAATCCATGCGGAACGTAATTAAACACCGGTTCCCGAGGATTCTGGCCATGGCCGTGCTGGTCCCGTGTCTGCTGGCCGGATTCGTCCAGGCCGCATCCACCCGGGATTTTCCCAGTGTAGCCCGGGCCGTGGATGCCGACCATGCCGCAGCTATCCAGGCCGGGTGGCAACGGAGAAAAAGATACAGAAAAAAAGAGCAGCGATGGCCCGGCAGATTCAAAACCTGGAAACTATGCTTTCCTGGGCCCGGCAGGAGCAGGCCGCCGAAGAGGCCCGGCTTACGGACCTGTCGGCCCGGCGGGACGCGTTGAAAAAAGAGATCGCCGCCAGGCTTTCCCGGAAAGAGGAACTGGAAGTGATCCTGCGGGATACGGCCCGAAACCTGCTGGTCCGGGCGGAAAACAGTCCGGCGGGCGCGGAATATCCTGAATGCGCAGCCGAATTGAAATCCATTCTGTCAGTGGACAATCGACCGGGCATGGCAGAATTGGAAATCCTTCTGGCATTCTGCTTCCAAGACATGGCCGCCTCCCGAACCCGGAACCAATATACCGGACCGGTATTGGACAGAGGCGGTGAAACCGTCCAGGCGGAGATCACCCGGCTGGGCCACATGGCCGCCATCCATCGGACCGGGGAAGACACCGGTTACCTGACCCTGTCCCCGGCTTCCGGCCGGCTGGTGATGAGTGATACCCCGCCTTTCCTGATCAAACGCGCCCTGGACCGGTTCCTTTCCGGCGACGTCCGGGAGGTCCCCATCGACATTTCCGGCGGCATGGCCGTGCAACAGCTTTCCCGGCAGGTCAGCTGGCTTGACCAGCTCAAAAGCGGCGGGATCCTGGTGATCCCCATCCTCCTGGTGGGGGTGGTGGTCCTGGTTCTGACCCTGGAACGCCTGATTTTCCTGGGCCGGGTCCGCCACAACACCGATGATCTCATGACCCGGGTCACGGATCTGGTGGCCCAGGGGGATATCAACGGTGCCCTGGAACCACCCTGCCC
>LQAG01000264.1_pt1 | contig 18582 bp, 24 predicted proteins | sample 1535801 | NCBI WGS metagenome assembly LQAG01 (sample SAMN04331584, study PRJNA305678) | bioreactor metagenome | isolation source: bioreactor_3 inoculated with Wadden Sea sediment 1st replicate of a... | place: Germany:Bremen | reverse complement strand
TTGAGAACTTAAGATTTTACAGCACAAATGTTTGGTGTACAAACACAAGATCCTATGAAACTGCTTCGTATGGTAGGTCTTGAAAAGGCAGCCGATAAAAAGGCTTCAAAATATTCAAAAGGGATGTTGCAAAGACTGGTTTTTGCACGATCTATGTTGAATAATCCTAAAATATGGTTTCTGGATGAACCCACTTCAGGACTAGATCCAGAAACAGCTTCACGAATCAAAACAATTATAAAAGAGAAAAGAGACCAGGGCACAACCATATTCTTAACGACTCATAACATGAACATAGCAGACGAATTGTGTGACCGGGTCGCCTTTATCAATGAAGGTAAGATTATTCTAGTTGATACACCTGAAAACCTCAAATTAAGGTACGGCTCTGACAGTTTGGCTGTAACTTATAAATCAGACAAGGGTGAGAAGAGTCAAAATGAAATCCTATCTATGAAGGATAAGGATGACAAGGAAAAACTTCATGAAATTATCAGAAGGGATAATCTTGTGAAAATTCACTCACAAGAGGCAAGTCTTGAAGAAGTCTTTATTCAGCTTACCGGCAGGGAGTTGGTCTAATGATGAAGCGACTAATTGGATATTTACAAAAGGACTTTCTTTATGCACATAGGAGCTATTGCTTTTATATTGTGGTGGCACTAGCCCTTATATTTGCCTTACTTATAAACTTTGTTATTGCAGAAGATTTTTCCATAAAACCGGAGGTTATTACAGTGTTTCCTATACAGGCGAATACAGTGTACCTATTGAAGATGCCATAGAAAACATGAAGGTTAATCATACGAACGTTATAGGTGTTGACTCAGAAAGCATAGTCCGTCAACGCGTCAGTGAAATCACAAACAGTATTGGCCTAGTCGTTCATGGACAGTCCGATGAACCTGTTGTAGAATTTGTCATTCATGGATATGAAAATGATGAGATTGTAAACACGCTTATTATTGCAATGAAAGATGAAATTAACACAGCACTTGGATCTAAAAACGATATTGAAGTTAAGACTATAGGAAATAAGGCCAATTATGGGAAAATACCAGCTAATAAGTTTTTACTGCCTCTATTTCTAGTTATGGAACCAACCATGCTCGGTTTTATGCTGGTTGCGTCTCTCATCTATATAGAGAAGTCAGAAGGAACGATAAAGGCTTATGCTGTCACACCTGGTCGGTTGGTTGAGTACTTGCTGTCAAAGGCAATTGTCATGGTTTCTTTAGGGATTGTTGGTGCTCTTGTTATGACCCTTCTGGTTCTGGGCTTAAAAGTGAATTACTTGGCGCTCATAGGACTTATCGGAGTGGGGGCTTTTCTTGCAACAAGTTTTAGGCCTTATTATGACAAGTTTTTTTTAGAAACCTTTCTGAATCTATGATATGGATATTGCTCGTCACACTGCTTCTAGGCGTACCACTTATAAGTTACATGGTTCCGAGTTTTGCACCAATTTATATAAGATTGCTTCCTACATATCGATTGGTCTTTGCAGTGAAAGAAGCTGTTTTCCCAACAGGAAACACTAAGATAATTATTGAGACATTTGCCTTGCTTTCAGGGGTGTCAGCAATCTTATTTGCTCTTGCACTGAAAACTTTCAAACGCAACGCACTTGAAAATTAGGAGGCCTTATGAAGAGAGTATTTTCGATTTTTATAAGAGATTTTAAAAGCAGTATCAGGGAGTTTTTGCTCCTATATATGATGGTTGGACCCCTTCTTCTTACCTTTGGGTTTTCCTTATTCATTCCATCTTCAGAAGCAGCAACCTTGCAGTTGCAGTGGTAGAGGTATGGATGAAGCCGTTGTGGATCATTTTGAGCGATACGGATCAGTCGAAACGTTCGCGGATATTGAGGACCTTAACAAGAGGATACTGGATATTGACGATGTTGCCGGAATAATCAGAAATGATATGAATGGACTTTCTGTCATTCTGGAAGGCAATGAAGGGCATGATACTGAAACTGTACCGCTAAAAATCATTCAAGAATTTGAGGGGAACTACACAGGGGACATCGAATATGCTGTGTCCAGTGTGGGAGAGACCAAGTCACCACTGCTGATTATTGGTGGTGCAGCACTCATGATGACAGTCATAATTCTTGGTGGAATTGTTGTTGGCTTTAACATCATAGAAGAAAAAGAAGCCAAGACAATTAGTGCATTAAATGTGACACAGATGAATAAGAAAGAATTTGTTATAGGAAAGAGCATTATAGGTTTTTTACTCCCAGTGGTTCAGATTTATATAATGACTTATATACTTAATATCACAGATATAAATTTCTATATGGCCCTTCTGGTGATTGTATCAGGCTCATTCACATCAGCGGTGACAGGGTTTTAATAGGAGCAATTAGTGAAAATCAAATTGCTGGTGTTTTGAATATGAAGATTATTTATCTTGTGGCTGCTGCATCCATTTTAGGGGCCATGTTGCTTCCAGAGGTCTTGCAAAAAGGTCTGTATATTATACCAACATATTGGATATTCACAGGTTTTAGAGACATTATAACACTGGACATGACATGGGAGACGGCTTGGTTGACTGCAGGTGGATAATAGGTACCACAACGATAATACTTCTACTCGTTAGAAAGCGAATACAAAAAGGACTGGCCTAACAAAGGCTGAATTAAAGTATAAAGGGGGTGAAATGATGGAAATGCATTGGTGGATAATACTCGGTGTGCTTCTAGTGATAGCCATACCATTTAAACTTAAAATGTATAAGAAGTTGCTTTCAAAAAAAGATCAGCAAGATGATAATTATGAATAAGACCAAACCATTTCAGTAAATTATAACACTTTATTTCTAGCTCTATATATTCTCTTTCAATCTACTAATAATCTATAATGAGCATTTAAAATTATTCAAGCCTTAATGAAAAAAATGCTCTATCTCAAAAATAAAACAAAAATTTCGCTTTTCGAAAAATATATGTTTTTTTACGCTCATAATGTTAAATAACCCCATAAAAAGCAAAATAAAGAATATCAAAGTATCTAATTAACAGATTCTATTTGAAAATGGAGTGTTTAAATGAAGAAATTGATTACAAGCAATCACGCAGTAGCTGTAGGGGCCTACCATAGTGGTGTTTCTTATGTCAGCGGTTATCCAGGAACACCCTGTACTGAAGTCTTATCAGAACTGAGGCGGTTTAAAGAAGTTGAATGTGAGTGGTCAACCAACGAAAAAGTTGCCCTGGAAGTGGCTATTGGTACATCGCTTGCAGGTTATCGCAGTCTGGTTGTAATGAAAACACTAGGACTTAACGTTGCAGCTGATGCTTTTACCCAGCTTGCGGGCACCCCTCTTAACGGTGGCCTGGTTCTCGTGGTGGCTGATGACATTGGCAGAATTGCAGGCGATGACTATCAGGACTGTAGAAGTTACGGCATCATGGCTCAGGTTCCAGTGATAGAACCTGCCAATAGCCCAAGAAGCCTATGACAGCGTTTCATTGGCTTTTCAAATGAGTGAAACATATGAAACACCAGTGATTTTAAGACTAAACGGAATTCTGTGTAAGTCAAAAACCTTGGTGAAATACGCCGCTTGTACTTGGAAGAAACATTACCGCAGACCACATGAAAAAAGTCTTCAAAAGACAGTTGGCAATATAGTGAAGTTTGGATTTCACAATTGTGACAATGAGACGCTAAAGCCATACTGGAAAAATTTTGACGAAGAATGGAAAGCAATAAAGGGACAAGCAGAAACAACGGAGCTCAACCGTGAAACCATTTCAGGGAGTGATATAGGAATTATTGCATCAGGTGTTGCATATGAACACGCAAGAGAAGTCCTTCCACATGTTTCGTATCTAAAGCTGGGACTTGTCTATCCATTGCCGAGAAAGAAAATTGAAAGTTTTGTGAACAAGCATAAGAAAGTATTTATTCTTGAAGATGGACATCCTTTAATTGAAAAGGAAATTAAATCTTATCAACTTCCAGTCATTGGTGTGGAGGCCTTTCCGAGGTTTCCAGAAATGCTCCATTTCACACCGGGTGTCATAGAAGAAAAGATTCTAGGCAAAATGACTGAATCAAGACATCTTGAGGTGCCACTTCGTTTACCGGATAATTGTCCGGGATGTCCCCATCATCTTGTGAATGACGTTATAGAAAAACACAATATTTATACGAGTTCAGGAATTGGCTGTGGCGGTCTAGGAGCACTCCCACATAAAGGTGTCATTGATGTCATTAAGTGTATGGGGTCATCTATTGGCATTGCACATGGGTATAACAAGGCTCTTGATAAAAACAAACAGATGCTGTCCATTATGGGAGATGGAGAATTTTGGCATAGTGGCATAAACAACCTGATCAATATGGTACTCCATGAAAGCACTTCAACAATTGTAATTGAAGACAATATGACAATTGCAATGACTGGGGGACAAGCCACTATTACACCTAAAGACGGTGGTCGTGGTTCTATAGAAGCGGTTTGTAAAGCCATTGGAGTTGAAGACGTTCAGGTGATTAATCCTCGGGTCGAAAACAATCTGGAAAATACCATAAAACTGGCCATGGACTCAGATCAGCTGAGCGTTATTATATCCCGCAGTCCATGTGTATTATTCTAAAAATGATTTGAATAAGGGGGCGTCAATGAAGAAACTTAATATTGTCTTATGTGGGATTGGAGGGCAGGGTACAATCCTAGCCAATGAAGTGATTTCATCCACTTTAATGACAGAATATTCAGACATCAAAGCGACAGATATTATCGGTATTGGGCAAAGAGGCGGATCTGTTCTCTCGCACATCAAAGCAGGTGATTTGGTACACTCCCCACTCATAAAAGAGAGGCAGGCCGACATTCTTATTGCATTTGACAAATATGAGGCTTTAAGGTGGTCGAAATATCTTAGAACGGATGGACTCTTGATCGTGTCAGATTTAGCGGATAGACCCAATGCAGTGGAAATAGGTCTGGATAAAGATATAGATGTTGAAGGAGAGCTCAAAAAAACTGCAAGCTGAGATTTTGGTAGTAGGTAGAGTTCATAAGTATATGAATGTAAGCATAATAGGGGCCTTGTCAGGGTTTACAGACCTCTCAAAGGAACAGTGGATAAACACATTAAAAAACGACTGTAAAGGCTCATAGCCTTGCAAGTAATTTAGAAGCCTTTGAACTGGGTCGTCATGAGGGGAAAATTTTATATGGAGGGGCAAACATTGAAACTCTGCAAAAAGAATGTTGTGATCACTGGGGGCAGTCGAGGCATTGGGAAAAGGCATTGCCCTATCCATGGCAGATGAAGGGCAAATATAGTTGTTCTTTTATAAAAGCAACCATGAAGAGGCGTCAAAAACAGTAATGGAACTAGAAGCAAGGGGATAAATGCTTATGCAGTGAGTACAGATGTTAGTGATAGATCATCAGTTAAAGAGGCTGTGAATGAATCCATCAAGCTTCTGGGGTCTATTGATATATTTGTAAACAATGCAGGGATCACAAGGGATAGCATGCTTGAAAACATGGCGACCAACCAGTGGCAGGATGTAATTTCAACAAATTTAAACAGTGTTTATAACTGTTGCAAGCAAGTGGTTGAACACATGATTGAAAATGAAAATGGAAAAATAATCAACATTGCTTCTTTAAGTGGATTTGTTGGGAATATAGGTCAATCCAATTACTCAGCATCCAAAGCGGCACTGATTGGATTCACCAAAAGTTTAGCAGCTGAAGTTGGAAAAAAAGGACTTATTGTCAATGGCATTGCACCTGGAGCCATTGAAACAGATATGCTTTCAGAAGTACCAGAAAAGGTTATTGAAAAAAATGAAAAAAACGTGTTCCAATGAAGCGACTTGGAACGCCGGGGGACGTCGGAAATTTAGCCGTATTTTTAGCGAGTGAAGACTCAAATTACATTTGTGGACAGACATTAATTGTTGATGGTGGATAGGTATATCAATTCTTTAACTATGGAGGGAATCTAATGAAAAATGTTGTAATTAGCGGAACTGGATCTTATGTGCCTGAAGAAATTGTAACCAATATGGACCTGGAAAAATCAGCACCCACAAACAAGGAGTGGGTTGAAAATGTATTAGGCATTCGGGAGAGGCGACGTATTGCCAATGGTGAAGTAACTTCTGATATGGCTGCTAAAGCATCAGAAAGAGCTTTGGAGATGGCTGGTCTGAAAGCGGAAGATATTGACCTAATAATCGTGGCCACCGTAACACCTGACAGGATTGTGCCATCAGTGGCCACGGTTATTCAAAGAAAGATAAATGCCAACAAAGCCACAGCCTATGATGTGAACGCGGCATGTGCAGGTTTCATGTTTGCTTTTATAACAGCAGAACAGTTTATAAAAACTGGATATTTCAAAAATGCCCTAGTGATTGGAGCAGACGCCATGTCCACTATGCTTGATTACAAGGATAGAGGTTGTGTCTTCTTTGGTGATGGCGCAGGGGCTGTTGTCATGACGGCTTCAGAAAAGAAAAAAGGCGTTATTAGCACTTATTTTTCTTCCGATGGAGACAGCAAAGACCAAGTCACACTCTTTGCAGGCAATGCAGAGTTCCCCGTTAACTATGACCTTCTTGATCGACGTAAGAATTATGTTGTTATGCGTGGCAAGGAGGTTGGACAAGTGGCTAGAAGAGTAATCCCGCATGCCTTAGAAGAAGCGCTTAATCGTGCAGGCCTGTCTCCTAAGGAAATTGATTATCTCATTCCACACCAACCAAATATATCTCTCTTAAGAGAATGCGCTAAACAACTAGATATTGATGAGAAAAAGGTGGTTATTACTCTCGATAAATATGCCAACGCTTCAAGCGCAAACATACCTCTGGCTCTAGACCACATACATAGAAACGTTGGATTGAAGGATGGTGAAAAGCTTGCATTTGTCACAATTGGAGCAGGTTGGACTTGGGCATCTGCAGTTGTGGAATGGGGCGCATAGTATGGTCTCGAACACAGCGAAAGTAGCCATTAAGTTATGTGAAGTTTACGATGTTGATTTGATAGAAATGAATTTGCAAGAAATGTTGGATCAAATCTATGATCTCAAAGCAAATATCAATGAAAACACAAAGGTATTGATCAAACCAAATTTGGTTTCGCCACTGACACCAGATAAGGCGGCCACCACACATCCAGCTGTGGTGGAAGCTGTGGTAAGAATTTTAAAAACAAAGGGTGCCAAGAATATTTGGATTGGAGATTCAGGCATCCACGGCACAAGCAAAATTTTTGAAGTGTGTGGCATGAATGACATAGCTCAAAGGTATGATTGTCAAATATGCGATTTCGACAATGAATCCATTGACAATTGTTCAAAATCAAGACAATTTTATTTTAAAAAACATACCCTTGACCCGTTTCATTAGAGACTGCGACCTCATCATCAATATGCCTAAAACAAAATACATCATGCGGTCTTATACACGGGCGCCATAAAAAATTTATACGGAACCATAGTAGGCAAGAATAAAATGAAGCTTCATGCCAATCTGGGAACCAAGGACAATTTTGAAAATGCGCTTCTAGATTTATTCACAACAGTTGCCCCAACAATCAATATAATGGATGGCATTGTGGGCATGGAGGGCAATGGTCCAGCCAATGGAAAACCTGTTCGCTCCAATATGCTTTTAGCCAGCACCAATGGACTCGCCCTTGATATTGTCGCCATGTCTCAAATTGGCATAGGGGTTAAAGATGTGGGTTACATTGAAAAGGTCTTAAAAGAAAATGGCGCCGCGACCTTCAAGAAATTGAAATCATTGGTGACCAAGTTCCTCTTGTTTCCTATGAAAAGCCCTCTGCCTTTCTGGTTAAGTTAAACGGCTTTGTTGAACGTGTGACGCCAAGTATTTATCAACACATGAAGCCGATCCCTAAATTTGACAAAAACAAATGTGTCCAGTGTGAAATATGTGAAGAAATTTGCCCTGTGGATGCCATTGCAATGGATGGGATGCCAGTGGTAAACAAAAAGGACTGTATAAGTTGTTTCTGTTGTCAAGAAGCCTGTTTCTCAGATGCCATCGTTAGAAGTGACAGTAAAAAGAAAGGGGCCGCACATGCAACTCGCTAATAGAACAGCTCTTATCACTGGAGGCAGTCGCGGTATTGGCAAGGACATTGCCCTCCATTTTGCAAGGGCGGGCGCGGATGTGGTCATCATGTATAAAAAGTGATGATGACTCAGCCATTCAACTGACTAAGGAAATTGAGAATATGGGACGAAAAGCCCTCGCCCTCAAAACAGATGTGTCAAGCATTGAAGATGTACTTGAGAAAAAGCAAGTGATCGAAAATGAATTTACATGTGTGGACATACTTGTCAATAATGCAGGCATCCTCCGAGATCATCTTTTTACCAAGATGGAAGACAAACACTGGCATCAGGTTATAGACATTAATCTGACGGGTGTCTATAACTGTACAAGAACATTTCTTGACATGATCTATAAAAGTGATTACGGCAGCATTATCAATATTGCTTCCATTGCAGGCATACATGGAAATGTTGGACAAACAAATTACAGTGCTTCAAAGGCCGGTATTATTGGTTTCACAAAGGCACTCTGTAAAGAAGCCGCCCTTCATGGTGTTCGTGTCAACTGCATAGCACCTGGATTTATAAAAACAGGTATTTGGGATGATATTCCTTCAAAAGTCTATGAGACGGCCCTCAAAAAAATTGCACTCAGGAAAATAGGTGTGCCTGAGGATGTTTCTAAGACAGCTTTATTCTTGGCATCGGATTTATCAAATTATATGACTGGCCAAGTCATTGAAGTGGATGGCGGCATAGGTCTTTCAGTTATTTAGGAGGTTACATGATTATTGATCATATAGGTATTGCCTGTTCTGATGCATCTAAGTTTCTTGAGACATTTGCTGACACGTTAAAGGGCAATAAACACACATCGCAAATTTATTCGGACATGGGCCTTTCATCCACATTGATTGATTTTAACTCAACCAAGTTGGAACTGATGGAACCTATTTCAAATTCCAATATCCTGAAAGGGTTCATAGACAAGCGTGGAGATGGTCTGCATCATATCTCGTTTAAAGTAGAAAACTTACAAACATTCTATGACAAGTTGAATCCTTCTGGAGATGTCTTTCTACATGAAATCAAATGTCTTGAGAAGGAAGACACAATACAAAGATACACATTTTTTAACTTGAAGTTTCTAAAGGCATCTTGATTGAACTATTTGATGAGATTCCAAAGAAAAAAGGGGGGCCATATGAATAGTCTCAGCGTTGCAGTTGTCGGCACAGGCTTAATGGGCAAAGGGATAGGACATACATTTGCAGCGCATAACTGCAAGGTATATATGTACGGAAGATCACCAAATCACCAAGATAAAATGTATGAATATCTTGACCATGAAGTTGAAAAAAACAAGGCTTTCAATAAAAGAACGGCAAGAGATCCTAGACAACATGGAGTTTATGTATATTCCAGAGGATTATCCAGCACTTTGTAAGGTGGATGTGATCATTGAGACCGTAAAAGAAGATAAAACTCTAAAACTTAAGGTGCTTAAAGAGCTGGAATCGCATGCATCCTCCACATGTATCCTTGCAAGCAATACATCGACATATTCCATTACAGAACTTGGTTCTGTTCTCGATAAGCCAGAGCGGTTTTTGGGTTTACACTTTATTTCCCCAGTCCCCCTTATAGACTTGGTTGAAATTATAAGAGGCTACCAAACGACGGATGATTTTGTTGAGAAGGGATCTAAAATAGTTGAAAACATATGCAAGAAGTCATTTGTAGTGAGTGATTCACCAGGCTTTATTATCAATAGGCTCCTTGTTCCATTTCTTAACGAAGCCTCAATCATGATGAGCGAAGGCATTGTCGAGTCACCTGAGGTTCTTGATGAAATTATGAAACGAGCTATGAATTTGAAAAAAGGTCCACTGGAGCTGGCTGACCTTATTGGCCTTGATTCCATTTTCTACAGTATGGAGAGCTTATACTACAACTTCTCTGACTCTAAGTATAGACCCAGTGTTTATCTAAAGAATATGGTGAATGCTGGTCACCTGGGCAGAAAATCAGGCAGAGGATTCTACAACTACGAATAGGAGGCATTATGAAGTACTCATCAATAGGTATTCAAGGCATAGGCTACAATTTGCCCGAAAGAGTGGTTACAAATAAGGATATTGAAAATTACATAGGACTGGAAGAAGAACAAGTCGAGTTTTATACAGGCATTACAGAAAGACGTTGGGCGGATGACACAGAAGCTTTTTCAGATTTTGCTATTAAAGCGGCAAAAGAGGCCATTGAAGACTCAGGTGTGCTTGCAGAAGAAATTCAACTGCTTGTGGTGGCAACTGGATCAGGCGATTTTTACAGCCCTGCACCTGGAGCCCTCATTCAACATGAACTGGGACTGAAAAATGCAATGGTTCTCAATATGAACCAGGCTTGTGCAGCGCCAAATTATGCTTTGGCAACGGCTATGCGTTTTATAATGTGTGGCACTTATGACAAGGCCCTTGTTGTTACAGGAGACTGTACATCAAGGATGCTCGATTCAAAAGAGAACCTATTCATGGGCTTTATTGGGGATGGAGCCAGTGCAGTTGTTCTTGGCAAGCTCAAGGAAGGCAAGACTGGTATACTATCTGAACACTTTGATTCAGATGGCAAGTTCTTTTACGGTTCTGGACTTTTTAACAGAGGGTCCCGTATACCAAGAGAAGAAAATGGTGAGGGTAAGGATTTTTTCGTTACCCAAGGAGAGATTGTGGGCATTCTACTGCCAAAGGTGATCACCTGGTTTAAGGAATCCTTGTATGCCTGTCTTGAAAAGGCGGATATGACTCTAGAAGAAGTGGATTTCTTCTCACCGCATCCAGCGGCCTTATCGCAGATGGAAGCACAGATGGATGCCATCGGTGTGGGGTTAGAAAAACCCATGTGGTGACAGACATGTATGGTCATAGCGGAGCTGGTTCAGCGTTTATTATTTTAAAGGAAGCTGTCAGAGCCAATAAATTAAAGCCAGGAGATCATATTTTCCAATTTGGCAATGCAGCAGGTTTTCAGTGGGCGGGCATGTTAATGAGATGGTGCGACAAGGAAGATTTTCTATAGGAGGACTTAAAGTGGAAAAGAACAAGACCTATACAAACGGTGAGCGTCTATGGCATGTCATAGATTCTATGGTGGAAATGCTTAACGAGGAGTCTGTGCGCAAAGAATACATAAATCCCAACACCTCTTTAAGTGTTGGATACACTATGGCTGATATTGCCTTTGACCATACCATAGAACTAAAGGATGGATTTATAAGTATTAAAGAAGGCTTACAGGATGAAAATCAGGTTGTTATAGACATTAGCAGTCAAGATTTTCATGATCTCAATATGGGAAAACTAAACCCGACCCTGGCCCTTGTGCAAAAGCGGATCAAGTTTTTAAAAGGGGACATAAAACAGGTCATACTGGCTGGCAATATGCCAACAATGGTTTATTACAAAGAAGCTTATAACAAAATGGAGGAAGCATAATGATTAGTAATATTTCAAGTAAAGCAAGCTATGGTGTTGGGATCAGAGGCATGGGAAAGTACTTGCCTGAACGTGTGGTTACGAATCATGAACTGGCTGAAAAATAGATACAACAGATGAATGGATTAAAAAAGAATAGGCGTCCATGAAAGACGAATTGCTGATGATAGCGAAAATCTTTCATGTATGGCTACAAAAGCTGGACGTATGGCCATAGAAAATTCAGGTTTAAAACCAGAAGATATAGATTTGATAATACTTGCTCGGGTTGATCCTGATCATATTGACCCATCAACATCTTTTAAAGTTCAGCACGACCTTGGATGTATAAATGCCGGTGCTTTCGATGCGGTCATTGGTGGTTGTCCTGGAAGTGTTTACGCCTTGTCCATCGGCGCCAACTTTGTAGCAAGTGGAAGTTGTGAAAATGTCCTTGTAATAGGTGGAGACATAATCAGCCGTAACTTGATCAACTGGGAAGACAGAGCCACTTGCTGCTTCTTTGGAGATGGCACTGGAGCTGCTGTCTTAAGTCGACTTCCAAAAGGCAAGGGCATACAGTCCTTCCTCATGAAGGTGGATGGTTCTAGATATGATGCATGCATTATTCCAGCTGGTGGCCTTGATATGCCAATTCGAAACAACAATGTGGATGATGTTAAAAAACGTTACCTGAATATGGACAATAAAGGGGTCTGGGATTTTGCGACCACAGTTCTTCCACAAAGTCTTGAAGAAGTTGCAGATGCTTCAGGTATTGATGTCAAAGATATTGATTTGTCATTCCCCACCAGGCAAATATTAATATTATTCGCACCTCCCTTGAAAAAGTGGGTCTTGATATGACTAAAACCCATACCACCATAGAAAAGTATGGCAATACGGGTGGTGCATCTACCCTGATCACACTGACAGAAGCCCTTGAAGAAAACAAGATTAAAAAAGGGGACAAGGTGGCCATGGTTTCATTTGGAGCTGGTTTGGCTTGGTCAGGCATGCTGATGGAATGGTACGACAAAGCAGACTTTATTTAAGGAGGCCAAAGTGGGGAAATACTCAGGGATTGGAATATCAGGCACGGCGTCATATGCACCTAAAAAGCAAATCATGACCCGTTCTGTTATGGATCAATATGGTTTTACAGAAGATTATATAAGTAATATAGGTATCGATAAGATACATGTGTCAGGTGATAGGGAATACCCAACAGACATGGCTATTTATGCAGCTAAGGATGCAATTGCTGATGCAGGCATTGATCCAGCTGACATAGATGTTGTCATATACTCATACGGTGGTTTTCCGGAGTATTTTATGTGGGCTGAATATGCGCGGGTCCAACATGAGATTGGAGCCGTGAATGCGGTCTCGCTTAGATATGACCAGGCCTGCAATGCACAGATTATAGCCCTTGAATATGCAGTTTCTAAAATAAAAGCCGATGACCATATCAACAATATACTCATTGTTTCAGCAGATATGTTTCAAGAGCCTATTGTTGACAGGTGGAAGGCTGCAGATGCATGCATATGGGGGGACGGCGCCAGCGCAGCCGTTGTCAGCCGTGGTGTCACAGACCATGAAATCCTTGAAGTTGTCAACTTAACCGACGGCGAACTGAACCATTTATGGAGAATACCAGTCGGTGGAACGGTTAAGCCACTTAAACCAGAGCATATCGATGAGGGTCTGTTTCGTATAGACCTGAATCGATTTGCTATGGAATATTTGAAAGATGATGAAGAACGGGCAAGGGTATCCAGTCGAATTGTAAGAACCAATATTGAAACATTTGACCGTCTCATGCAGAAAATAGGTAGGGAAAGGAAGATGTTAATAAAATAGTCACTTACAACGTGGGAAAGTATATCATAGAAAACATTAGTAAAAGTCTAGGCTGTGACCTTGCAGATACATCTTGGATGTATGGCAGTCAGCATGGACATATGGGTCCGGCAGATATTTTTTTCAACTTTGATCAAATGCGTAAAACAGAAAATTTGATTCAGGGGACCTGGTGGTTTTATTTTAGTGCAGGCACAGGCTTTTCTACAGCCAGTGCGGCCATTCAATTTAAATAAGGGGGACTAGATGGACGCTGTAAGTATTGTATCAACTGGTCGATATGTGCCTGAAAATGTGATTTACACCAAGGATGTTATAGAGTCAGAAAAATACCCATGAAAACCGTTAGAGAATTGGCCATTGATAAGGTTCATGTGGCGACAGGTGAAGAAGCCACAGACATGGCTATTAAGGCATCGAATATAGCCATAGAAAAGGCTGGTATTGATCCTGAAAAAATTGATGTGGTTGTCTACTCCAATACAATGCCAGATTATTTAAGGTGGTCGGATGCTGCCCGTGTTGCCCATGAAATAGGAGCGGTAAACGCCTACGCCTTTCGAATAGAACAATTTTGCTGTGGGGGCATGGCAGGGCTGGATTTTGCATATAGTAAACTAAAGGTTGATCCGGATACAGAAACCATCCTTGTTGTTTGTGCGGATAAATTTTCAAAACCTCTGATTAACAGGTGGACTTCTGCTTCGGCCAATTATTACGGTGATGGTGCCAGCGCTTGTTTGGTCAAGCGCTCACAAAATGGATTTGAAATTAAGGGCACCCACGCCAAGACAGATGGGTCCTTTAATCACCTGTGGAAAATGCCTGTTGGAGGCCTAAAAGTTCCTGTCACGGCTGACCATGTTAGAAAAAAACTATTTTGCTCAGATAGCCGTGCGTCTGCGGCTGAGTATCTTAGTGATGATACGAAAAGAGATGAGCTTTTCACCATGCTTGGCAAGAACAACAAACTTGTTATGACAGAACTGCTTGACAGACTCAAGGTGGAACAGAAGGCGCTTAGTCATATGGTTCTTTATAATATAGGACGTGACATCATGACCAAAATCATCGACATTATTGGTATGGACTATGATCAAACATCTATGCATATCGCAAAAGACTATGGACATATGGGTCCGACTGATATTGTGTTCAATCTTGACTTGATGCTTGAGAACAATCAGTTTAAAAACGGGGATAAAATAATCTTATTCAGTGCAGGGGCTGGTTTTTCCTGGTCCAGTGCACTTCTTGAATATAAGGGGGCTTAAATATTGAATCAGACAACCTGTGGTATAGTTGGCTATGGCCTGTACATTCCAGAAGGTCGAATGTCAGCCCATGAGCTATCAAAGGTTTCTGGACTGACTGAAGACGTTATTATAGAAAAAATTGGTATTAGAGAAAAAGTGCTTGGGGGAAAAGATGACCACTGCGTGGCCATGGCCATAAAATCAGCAAAAAAGTGTTTAGAGCAAACTGGATTTGATCCTATGGATATAGATCTCATTATATTCAACGGGGAAGAATACAAGGAATACATATGCTGGACGGCGGCCATTAAGGTTCAAAAAGAAATTGGAGCCCTGAATGCATGGGGGTTTGACATATCATACAGATGTTCTTCTACGGTCTTGGGCATAAAGGTGGCCAAGGACATGATGGCATCTAATAATGATATTAAAAATGTGCTTATATGCGGAGCCAATACCATAGGCTACTTGGTTGATCCTACAGATCCCAACTCAACATTTATGTTGCCCCTAACAGTTGGGGCTTGTTCGGTACTCTTGCAAAAGGGACATAATAAAAATCAAGTTCTTGAAACGTTTATTAAAACAGAACCTGTCTTTGCAGACGATGTTGTGGCCAGTCATAATGGAACAAATGACCCGAGGCACCCTAAGAAAAATGGATCTGAAAATCTTTGGACTCTCAAAATGCCAGATTACCAGACGTTTAAAGATAATTTAAAGCTTAAGACAGTACCCGCCTTTTTAGATGTGGCCAGTCGGGCTATGAAGTCCAGTGGTGTTCAATCAAAAGATATAGACTATGTGTCTATGGTTCATATAAAGCGTCAGCACATAACTATATACTTAGTGAACTAGGCTTTTCTCAAGACCAATCCATATATTTAGACGAGTATGGGCATGTGGGTCACGTTGATAATATCCTGTCTCTGGATTTAGCCTTGAAGGCAGGAAAAATCAAGAACGGAAGCTGTGTCATGATGCTGACAGGTGGACTTGGTTACAGTTTTGCCAGTTTAATAATTAAATGGGGATAATAAAGGGCGTTCAGTATGCTAGTTAAAATAGCGTACTGAACGTTTTTTATTGAAAATATAAGTCTTGATATAACTCATAAGCTTCATTAATAAACCTCATTATAAGCCACGTTATACAGCAAAGTATTAAAATTATTAACCTTGATCGTTGAATTGGTTTAAAACCCTATAGTCTAATCGAATTGAGACACCTACAGCAATGACAGTCCAGCTTCTTATCCATATGCTCAGACTGCCTAGCAAGTGAATGAAGTTGCAATAAATGCTGCAATAAATAAGGTGTTTGATGCATGGCTTCTGATCTTCTTATGGTCTGCAGATTGGGCATGAAATGACTAGGTTTAATGGTGTAGACAATGTATAATTAAAGAAGGGAGGGCAGTTATGAAAAGAATTGATGAAAGAGACACAATGTTTGCTAGGATGAATCTTCAGGTGGGGTCTGAAGAGTATTTGGATTACTACAATGAGCATCCACAAAGAAAGCAAAGAGATGACCATATCAGGACCCTGCCGAATATATGCGGTGAAGGGACAATGACTTATAATCCTGTCCATTCTAGGTTTGCAGATGCTGTTTTTAGAATGTTAGGGGACATTAACCCGCTTTCTGAGGGCAAAGAGCAAGCAGAGAAGGTCAAAGTGACGCCAAAAGAAATGACTGAAACCATAAAGAAATATGCCAAGTACTATGGAGCGGTTGATGTCGGTATCACAAAAATGAAGCCGGAGTATTACTATACTCTACGCGGACGCAAAACTGAAAACTATAAAGAGCCAGTCGAGGCCAAAGACCACTATGCCATAGTCTTTGCTGTTGAAATGGATCAAGAGATGATCAACAGAGCCCCTCAACTGGAGGAAGTCATAGCGGTTGTTAAAGGGTATATGGATGCGGGTATGATAGGGATGGTTCTCTCTTATATGATAAGAGAACTGGGCTATGAAGCAAGAAACCACATGGATGGCAACTATCTTCTGATTGCACCGCTTGTGGCCCAAGCGGCAGGTCTTGGACAAATTGGCCGAATGGGACTTCTTACATCAAAAGAATACGGGCCAAGGGTTAGACTTGGGGTTGTGACAACGGAAATGGAACTTATTGAAGACGATCCAGAGGACTTCAATTTTGCACAGTTTTGCGAAATTTGTGGAATTTGTTCACGAACTTGTCCTGGTCAAGCCATTCCGAAAGAAAAAAAGAAGCATCATTGATGGAGATCTGCGCTGGAAAATCAGTCAGGAAAACTGTTATGAACGCTGGAGATCTTTGGGAACTGACTGTGGCGTTTGTCTTTCGGCTTGTCCCTTTAGCCAAGACTTGAAACTTACAGATATTAAGGATATGGATAGCGAAGAAATGAAAGCCTATTTGAATCAACACAGAGACAAGTATGGCATTCGTAGATACGTCAAAGATCCTCTTGACATTGTGAAAACTGATACATAATTACCAATATGTGATAATTATCAGATAGTTTACAATTTGATATCTTATGGACTAATCGTGATTTTTTTTATGGAATATGTTGGTTAATCATGCTACAATTAGTGAGAATAAAGGAGGAGTTAACATGAAACGCAAAATAGTATCTTTGCTTATGATTCTTGCATTGGTCGTATCTGTAGTCGGTTGTGCACCGAAGCAGACAGCACGCGAGATGTTGGAAGAATCAGTGGCAAAATCAATGGAAATCACATCAGCTGAACAGGATATTAAAATCCACTTCGGTGTTGATTTAGGTGAGAACCCAGATCCAATGATGGAAATGTTTGCATCTATGCTTAAAGATGTGAACGTGGTAATGAATGCTAAGTCGATTATGACAGAAAAGCCTCAAATTGAAATGACGGCTTCTGCAGAACTTAGTGGCATGACATATAATGCTGAGATTTATATGAATGAAGAACAAATGGCTATGAAGATTCCTATGATGGAACCTTACATTGTTCAAGATCTTGTGACAGCAGAAGGTGAATCAGCTGTTATGACACAAGAACAAGCTCAGGAAATCAGTAAGAAGGTTTATGATATTATTCTAGCCAAAGTCACTGATGAAGAACTGGTTCTTGAAGAAGGCGCTACTGTTATGGTAAACGGTGAAGAAGTTAAGGTTAATCAAATCAAACTTTCACTTGATGATGCACGCACAAAGGAAATCTTCAATGAAGCTTTCACTGCTGTTATGAACGATCCAGGTTTCAGAGAAATCATGATCGCATCGCAAAAGAATCAAAATGCCATGATGGGCATTGAACTTACAGATGAAGAAATCAGCGCTCAAATGGATGATATGATGTCAGAGTTTGAAGAAGGCTGGGCAGAAGCGGTTACATACTTCACAATGGATCGTTTTGATATGACATTTGGTCTTGATGATTCCAATCAAATGGTATCATCCGTTATGGCAATGGATATGACGGTAACAGATCCAGATACAGATACGACTGTAAAAGTGAATTTTGAAATGGACTCAACAGCATACAACATTAATGCGATTGATTCTATTTCATTCCCTGAGTTAACAGAAGAGAACAGTGTAACAGCTGACGAACTGGGTACAATGGGATACTAATCAAGTTCTCCAATAGCCCCTGAATACCATACCGGTGCCAGTCGAACACCGGGTCAGGCTATATGAGTTAAAGCGAATGAAAAAAAGAGATCTCCAGTGAGGAGGTCTCTTTTTTCGTGTGTTTTTATCAAGCCAAGAATGATGCGATGCAAGGAACTTATTAACTCATGGAAATAAAAAAGAAGGATAAAAAGTGTGTATTTTACAAGTGTGTTACATGTATGAATTGATTTGAGTATAATATTCAATCGTCAGAAAATTTCCACATAGAGCGTATGGAAGTTATACCAGACTTGGTGACAT
>LQAG01000263.1_pt1 | contig 18601 bp, 28 predicted proteins | sample 1535801 | NCBI WGS metagenome assembly LQAG01 (sample SAMN04331584, study PRJNA305678) | bioreactor metagenome | isolation source: bioreactor_3 inoculated with Wadden Sea sediment 1st replicate of a... | place: Germany:Bremen | reverse complement strand
CAGCCGGGCCACTTCTTCGGCCGCTGCCTTTGTATTTTTGACCACGCCATGCACCAAAAGGGGTTCTGCCACAATATCGATAATTTTCATGCGGGGATTCAGGCTGGCATAGGGATCCTGAACACCAGCTGCATATCCCGGCTCAATTCCCGCACCTGATTATTTCCGGCATGGGTGATCTCTTTGCCCTGAAAAAAGATCTGCCCGCCGGTCACCGGAATCCGGCCCAGGATAGCCCGTCCGGTGGTACTTTTGCCGGAACCCGGATTCCCCCACCAGCCCCAGGGTCTCTCCGGGGTGAATGTCAAAACTCACGTTTTGAACGGCATGCACGGTCAACCGTTTTCGACCCCAAAACCCGGCCCGGCCAGCATCAAACAGTACGCTCAGGTCCCTGACCGTCACCAGGGACGAATCGGTGGCCCCATTGAATATCTGACCGGTCATTCGACAATTTCCTTTGCCGCACAACAGCAGGAAACATGGCGGTCATCTCCCAGTGCGATCAGTGGCTGCATCCGCGAACACCCTTTTCCGGACTGCTCACACCGGGGGAAAAACGCGCATCCCCTTGGCGGGGAAATCAGATCCGGAGGTACTCCGTCAATGGACACCATTCTTTTGGTCACCACATCCAGACGGGGAGTCGCCCGGATCAATCCTTTGGTATAGGGGTGCACCGGAGATGCAAACACGTGGTCCGCATCTCCCACTTCCACGATCCGGCCGGCATACATCACCGCCACCCGGTGGCAGAGCTGGGCCACCACCCCGAGATCATGGGTGATCAGGATCACGGACACGTTCAGCCGCTGCTGCAGGTCGGCCAAAAGTTCCAGAATCTGGGCCTGAATGGTCACATCCAGTGCCGTGGTGGGCTCATCTGCGATAATCAGCTGGGGTTCACAGGCCAAAGCCATGGCAATCATCACCCGCTGGCGCATGCCCCCGGACATTTCATGGGGATATTGTTTCAGGCGTTTTTCAGGCGCATTGATATCCACCATATCCAGCAATTCCATGGCCCGGTGCCGGGCCTTCTCTTTGGTCATGCCCAGGTGATGGCGCAGCACCTCAGTGATCTGGGTTCCTATGGAGAATACCGGATTCAATGAGGTCATGGGATCCTGAAAAATCATGGCGATTTCTTTGCCCCTGACCTGGCGGACAAATTTTCTGCCGGCCGGATCCAGCAGGGACCGGCCCTTGAACAGGATATCGCCCCCTTCGATATGCCCGGGAGTGAAAATCAATCCCATGACCGCCTGGACCGCCACGCTTTTACCGGAACCGGATTCCCCCACGATTCCTAAGGTCTGGCCATATTCCACCTGAAAACTGACCCCCCGGGACGCCTGAACCACACCGCCCCGGGTATAGAAATTGACCACCAGGTCCCGCACCTCCAGCAGCGGTGCGTTTTTGAATGCAGTCATGATACCCCCGCCGCTTTTTCTTTTTGCAGGCTGGCATGCAGATTTTGCGCATTAACCCCGGCCATATGCCGGGCGAACTGCTTCTCCCGCTCCTGAGGATCGGAGATGAGCCGCAGCCAGGAAGCCACCAGATTGATGGCCAGCACGGTGACGGCAATGGCGCATCCGGGAATGGTCACCAGCCACCAGGCCATGAACATGTAATTTTTACCCATGGCCACATCCAGTCCCCAGGACCGTGGCCGGCGGCTGAATCCCAAGTCCCAAAAACGACAAAGCCGCTTCCGCCAGAACGATCCGGGCGAATTCGAGGATTCCCAGGGTCAGCAGCGGAGAGGTGAGATTGGGCAGAATATGGCGGAAGAGGATCCGGGCCACCGCATCCCACCACTTCGGCTGCCTCCACATACGGGGACTGCCGGATGGACAGTACTGCGCTGCGGGTCATCCGGCCGTACACCATCCACCCGTTCAAGGAGAGCACCACCACCACCGTGGTAAGACTGGGACCGATCACCGCCAGAATAATCAAGGCCAGCAGCAGCCCGGGAAACGCCACCTGGGTATCGATCCACCGCATGATAAACGCATCCGTCCGGCCCCCAGATAGCCGGCCATCAATCCCATGATCACGCCGAAACCGCCGGCACACAGCACCACGGCCGCTCCGACCCACAGCGAGACCCGGGCACCGTGAACGGACCGGGACAGCACATCCCGCCCCAGATGGTCCGTGCCCAAATATGGCTCCAAGACCCTTTGTCATACCACACCGGCGGGGCCAGCCGGGCAGTCAAGTCCTGGGCCGCCGGATCATGGGGTGCGATATAAGGGGCAAACACCGCCATAAGTACCAGCACCGTGACCAAAATCACACCGATCAATCCGGGTTTGTCCCGCTTGAGTTCCCGGCCCAGTTCACAAAGGCTGTCCCACCATTCAAACCGATTTTGCGCCAACGCCTGTTCCAGGGTATCGGTTCGGGGCTGTGTCATGTCAGTTTCAGTCTCGGATCGATGAGTTTGTAGAGAAAATCCATGGCAATGTTGATCAATACCACACACACGGCCGCGGTAAACACAATGGCCTGAATCAGAATCAGGTCTTCTCTTTCAATGGCCTGAATCGCGGTCAATCCGATACCCGGCCAGGCGAACACAGTCTCCACCACCACGGAATATCCGGCAATGGACCGGATCACTTCCCATCCCACCAGGGTCATGATGGGCAGGCCGGCATTGCGCAAGGCATGCAACCCCACCACCCGGACAAAGGGCAGTCCCTTGGCGAAACTGGTCTTGACGTATTGCCGGTTGAGCTCGTCGATCATGGAGGATCTCACCAGCATCACCAGCCGGGCCAGAGTGGGCAGCCCCATGGTCAGGGCCGGCAGAAGAATATGAGTTGGCGCACCTGCCCCCGAGGTGGGCAGGATCTTGAACTGTACCGCAAATACCACGATGAACAGCAGTCCCAGCCAGAACTGGGGCACGACAGCCCAGCAGACTGCCGAACACCGTGACCCGGTCCGCCACCCGCCGGGCCGCAGGGCCGCAATAATCCCTAAGGGTATCGCCATGACACAAGCAAAACCAATACCTACAGCAGTCAAAAGGAAGGTCATGGGCAGCTTCTCAGACACGATATCCATGGCCGGCCGTTTCTGCCAAAGGGATTCGCCGAAATCCAGCCGGGCCATCTTGCCCATGAACTCCACAAATTGAACGGGAATGGGACGGTCCAGTCCCAGTTTCCGTTCAAAGGCAGCCCGCTGTTCCGGGGTGGATTCCAGAGGCAGCATCACCTGAACCGGGTCTCCCACCATCCGGGTCACCACGAACACGATGACGGTCACCCCCAGGATCACGATCAGACCGTGGATCAGCCGTTTGTAAATAAACCGGCCCATTTATGGGTCTTTCCCATTTTATCAGACCCCCAAGGCGGTTGCCCCATCCCGTCAAAGAAACGGATGACAGAAATCACTGGCATGTCATTTCCTTAATCAACAGCCGCGCATCCACCCGTCCCGGCCATTCCAGACGCTGGCTCATTCCATAGATATCCTCAATATTCAGCAACCACACAAAATAGGCCAGGTCATGCGCCCTTTTGACGGCCTGGTGATACAGGCCTTTCCGTTTCTGCTCATCGGTCTCGGACCGGGCCGCATCGATCAGCGAGGCCAGTGTCGAGTCATTGTTGGACGCGCCCACGCCGCCAGCCTTATAATAAGCGGAAAAGCTTTTGTCCGCATCCAGCAGTTCGTTGGAAGACACCACAAAAATAGCGTCGGCCCTTGTCTTTCGGTCAAACAACCGGTTGAGATATTCATTGAATTCAAAAATCCGCACATTGACATTCAGACCTGCCTGCTGCCAGTAGCCGGCCACGGCTTCCACCAGATCCCGGTCTTTAAGCCACCGGCCGCTGGTGCCGATCAGTTCGATGGTCTGTCCCTTGACCCCGGCCTCCTCAATCAGTTTTTGCCTGATCCGGATCATAAGGATAGGCATTGACCTCATCATTGTAACCGAAAACGAGGGGCTCAACAGCTGGCCCTGAGCCACCTGGGCATAGCCTTCGAACAGGCCGTTGGCCAGTGCCGTTTTGCTCACTGCATAATTTAATGCCTGTCTAACCCGCAAGTCCTTTGTGATGCCGCTGTCCGCATTGAGAATGATGATCGGATGTTCCAGCCCCAGCACATTCACCGACTTGGGCACATGGCTGGTGAACTCAGGCAACAGGTTGGTTATCAGGTCGAATCACCTGCCATGAGACCGGCCAGCCTTGTACCGGGCTCTTCGATAAACCGGTATCTGACCGATGTGATCTGCGGGGCACCTCCCCAGTAATCATCATTACGTTCCAGGTCGATATGCTGGCCCCTCTGCCAGGCCACGAACCGGTAAGGGCCTGTACCCACCGGTTTTTCAGCAAATCCGGGATCTTTGGAATGCACCGGGGGCACCACCTTGAGCCAGTAGAGCCGGGAAGGCAGAATGGGATCCGGTCCATTCGTGATCACGTGCAGGGTCAGATCACCGGTGGCTTTGGCATTCTTGATGGTGGAGAAGAACGAAATCTGTTCGGAATTGAACTCCGGATCGATCACCCGTTTTATACTGTAGACCGCTGCATCGGCGTTCATGGGTTCGCCGTTGTGAAAAAGGATGCCGGGCCGCAACGTCACCTCCCAGGTGTCGGCTGACACGAGTTTGGGCATCTCCGCAGCCAGAGACGGGATCAAATCCCCTGCCGAGGTCCGGGCAAGCACGGTGTCATAGATGTTGTCGTTCACGGCCCGCTCCCCCCGTCCTCTCTGATCTGAGGATCCAGGGTGGTGGGTTCGGACCCCAAAGCAATGGTCACCTGCCCGGCTTTGCCCAGGCAGACCCCGTTAATAAGATCCCATCCATACTGCCGCCAGTAATACACATCCCCACTTTTCATTGCCCTCCTTCATGTCTGACGTTTATTAATATGATTTTATCTCTCCATTCCGACAGGACGGTCCCTGAGACAGCTACCAGTCCCGGATGGATGCCAGAATATTTTTCAGACCGGTTTTTCCACCCGGTCGTCAATCACGCCGGGTCAGTCTCATACCTGTTTTTCTCTTTCATCCGGTCAACAGCACTGACCTGAAAAGGTAAACTTGAGCCCCAGGCCTTCCGGTGTCTGCATCTGCTGCCGGACATACGTGACGGCATCTCCGATCACCGATTCCTCCGGGAGCACCAGCGTTGTTTTCCCTGCACCTGCCGGACTGCATTCACCCCGGCCAGGGCACCGGTACAGATGGCTTCGGTATGCCCACCATGAGCCCGGCCTTTCACCGGCACAAAACAGATTGTCCACACCGGTCACTTTCAGGGCGTCATCTCTGGGGGACATGCCCATGTACCGCACGGAGTTGCCCGTGCTGCCGGCATAAGGGTCTTCAAACCGGGCGTTTTCCAATCCGGAAATTTTCCTGAGCGCTTCCAGCGGGAAAATGGGGTCATCAGCTTGGCATGGCCGGTGTCCAGCAGAATCACATTTTGTTCAAAATCTGCAATGGCATACTGCTGGCAGGCTTTCAATGACAGTTTGCCGGTCATGCGCAGGTGTTCATCTAAGGGAATGACCGCAACCCCGGTGGTATTGAGCTGTTTCAGCAAGTCCGGGGACAAGGATTCTTTATGCAGTTTACAGGATCCGCTCACCGCCCCGATCTGATCCCCTTTCCTCCCGTTCATTTCCGCACGCCCGCTTTGGCGGCGATACTGACCCGCCCCCCAAAGGAATGACATCTGAGAACGCACATGGCGCATCCATTGCCATGCCTGGCGCAATTGGCCGGAGGCCCGGCCGTACCGGTGGTTTCGATGAACCCATCCCCCTTGAACCGGACCTTGTTTTTTGTTTGTTTTCCCACAACCGCAGTAATCCGTTTTTTGTCCATCTCCACATCCGTGATCCGACACCCGGTTTCAATATGGATTCCGGCATGTTCCAGAAACCGCCTAATTTTGGTTCCATGGTGGACACATCATACAGGGATGCATGAAGGTGTCCCGGAAAGGTGATGTTTTTGTGAAGAAAATTGGATTCGATCACGGGAAACAGATCTCCGCCTCCCATGGCCTTGAGTTCTTCAGTGGCCGTAAGCCGGCCGTTGTTCCGCATGATGCCGCCCACAAGCCCGGTCCCCAGAAGCATGTCGGTGCGCTCCACCAGAACCACGTCCGCGCCCTGTTTTTGGCACTCACGGCTGCAGCACACCCGGCCCAGCCGCCGCCGACGACAATGACCCTCATGGTTTCATCTCCGTTTGGATAATTTGTGTCAGATCGAAAGACCTAATATTTTAATAATCCCGTTTTCATTGTCAACCCATTTATTATTTTCTTGGCCATATTTTTTGTTTCGGGCTGTTTACATTCCACTGGTTTGGGATAATATGTACCCTAAAAAATCTGAAAACGAAAGCATCCGGAACATGTCCATTGAATCTGAAAAAGAAGTCCGGGAAAGACCGGAACCAGACACGCGGCCCCGGGGCCAGCTCAATCCCATTATCTTTCTCACCGGTATTTTCTTTTTCAACATGCTGTCCCGGCTGGGCATGGCGCCGCTGCTTCCCGGTATCAAGACCGACCTGGCTTTAAGTCACAGCCAGGCCGGTGGTCTTTTTTTCCTGATTTCATCCGGGTATTGCGCCAGCCTGTTTTGTTCCATCTTTTTAACCCCACGGTTCAGCCACCGGCATTTGATTGCGGCTTCCGGAATGGCGGTCGGGGCCAGCCTGCTGACCGCCGCTGCCAGCCAGGGGGTCCTCATGCTCCAGGCGGGCATGGTCTGCCTGGGCCTTGCCGGCGGATTTTATCTGCCTTCCGGGGTGGCCAGCCTGACCGGGCTGGTGTCCCGGCATCACTGGGGAAAAGTGCTGGGGATTCACCAGCTGGCCCCGAATCTGGCTTATATTGTTGCGCCTCTGGCTGTGTCTTTGTTTACAGCCTGGAACCTGTCCTGGCGGATGGTCCTGGTGGTCTACGGAACTGCCTGCCTGGGGCTTTCAATCGCCTATGCTTTCCGGGGAAAAGGCATTATGGACCGGACAGACCCGCCCAATCTCCGCATCTTTTCCACCCTGTTCCACACCCCGACCATCCTGGTGATCGCGGTGCTCTTCATTCTGGGAATGGGACTGAATCAGGGCGTATTCGTGATTCTGCCCCTGTTTCTGGTGTTTGACAAGGGGATTGATCCGGCAACCACCAACACGATGCTGGCGGTCTCCAGAATCGTGGCATTTGGTATGCCCCTGGCCGGCGGATGGCTGGCCGATCGATTCGGGCCCCGGCAAATCATTTTAGGGGCCTTGTTTTTCAGTGCACTGGGAACCCTTTTCATGGGATGGCTGCCGGAATCCGGCATCTGTCTGGCCCTGATTCTCCAGGCCGGGGCCGGGGTCTGTATATTCCCTTTGTGTTTTGCCGTCATGTCCATGGCCACTACCCCGCAGATCCGCCCGGTGGCGGTTTCCGTGGTGGTGCCCTGGCCCATTTTCTGGGATCCGGCTGGTGCCTTTCGGTATCGGCATTCTGGCGGAAGCGGCCGGTTCAGTTTAGGTTTCGCATTGCTCGGCGGGTTCACCCTGGTATGCCTTCCTTTTGTCGGTTTAATTGAAAAAATCCTCATAAACCGGTAAGACATGGTGCAATCTATGGATATCCATGAAGGATCACCGGTCTGAAAAAAGGAATTCAATGCGTTCCCGGCTTTTGATCAGATCACCGGTATCCGGCGAAAACACCTCAAATGTGATGGTGTCATCATATCCGGCCTGTATAAGGGATGACACCAGGGAAGAAAAATCAATGGTTCCTTTTCCCACGGCCAGATGATCATCTCTTTTCCGAAATTATCACTCACATGTACATGACCGATATGCGGCCCCAGCCGGCTCACAAACTGTGCCAGCCGTGTCTGTTCCGGATCACCGATATTGGCATGTCCGGTATCCAGGGTCATTTTCATTCCGGGAAATTCTTTGAAAAGGTCTTCAAAAGGCACCGGCTCATAAAACAGATGATACGCAGGAAACATGTTTTCAAAACACAGCGGCAGATTCAGGCTGTCAGCATGGGCCACAATGGCGGTCAGCCCTTCATGGGCATATTTTTTGCCGCATCCATGGCAAACACCCCCATGCCGGTGATATACCCCGGATGTAGCACCGCTTTTTCTGCCTTGAGATCCGCTGCCGCATCCAGGGAATGCATCATTTCATCCACAGATACCTTGCGGATGGCCGGTGTCAGATCCGGCGTATACACAAAACAAGGCAGATGACAGATCACCGGTAAGCCGGTGTCTTTCAGGGTGGCGGCAATCCGGTTTTCCAACTCCCGGATTCGGGTCCAGTGTCCTTCCGGCGGATCCATGGACAGCTCAAAATAATCAAACCCCATCTTCGCCACTTTTTTTATTTCGTCACATACCGGCTTGATTGGGAAACTGGATGCCCCGTATTTCATTGTCCTTGCCTTCTCATGATCGCGTCGTTTTTGTTAAACACCTATAAATCCCCGGCATAACCGAGAGGGCTAAATTCAATCACCGTGCGCCCGCTTCAGTTGGAAAGCTTTTTTAAAAACCGCCCCAACTCCTTTTCCACACTCTGTTTCAACTCTTCCACAGCCTCAGGGGACGTGCCGGTGAGAATTGATGAGATCGCGCCCTTAATATCCGGCTGGATCGCCGGATCTGTCAGCGGCCCTTTGACATGGATGGGAACGGGAATCCCGGCAAGCTCGGCAAGGTCCTTGCCGGCCTGGCCTTTGGATGTTTCCACCACCGTGATGACGACTTTGTAGTCAATGGTTTCCCGGATGATATCAACGATGGTACCGGTCCCTGACACCCGCAATGCCGGGGATTTCCGGACAGATCATTCAGAGCCACCACCCGTTGGTCACCACCGGGTTCCGGTAAGTTCCGTAAATCGGTTTCCTCTTTTCCGAAATGGAAAAGCCCGGTTGTCCCGCAGAGACTTGAGGCTGCGCAAAATTTCCCCACATTGAATCCCTTGACCGCCCCGTTTTAAACGAAAAAGACAAATTGCCGTTCAGTTGCTGTTTCATGGCATCCACCGTGATTCCCCGGGTAGTCAGGGCTGTGGTCACATCTCCGGTGCCCCGGATCATGGCCTTGCCCGTCATATCCGCCAGCAGCGGTTCCACTTCAATGCCTTTCAATGTCGAATCTATTGTAATTTCAGGAATATCTCCTGCGGCATTCAACCTCACTTTTCCATCATAGATCCCGCTGTAAAGCTTCGCAGACAAGGGAGCCGCATCAATGATCCCATCCTTTGCCGTCAGTTTTGCCTGGACATCGGACAAGGATGCCCCGGAAACGACCAGATCTTTGACAGCCAGGGATGCGTTGATTTTCAGGGCCCGCAGCTGAGCTGCAGAAATCTCTGTGCCCGCACCGGCTGCCACCGTTTCCGGTGACACAGGCCTGGAAGCCTGTTTTTTTCCTTTGGCATCCGGGCCGGACGACGGCAGATACCGGTCCACATTGATCTGGTCAACCGCCAGATCCAGTGTGACATCCGGATCTGAAAAATTTTTTACCGCCATATTTCCGTTCAGTTTTGTATCATCCAGAATCCCGGTCAGGCCGATCAGCCGGAGATCGGTGGCGGAACCGGCAAACGAAGTTTCAAGGCCCACTTTCTGAAACACCCGGTCATCCGAGGTTTCCGGCATGACGTAGCCAGTTTTTTCGCCAGCTGCCGCAGGTTGAACGGGGCTGCAGCAACACTGCCGCTGAATTCAGGCGACGTCCGGATATTTTCCGCCGTCAGGCTGCCGGAGACTGCCAAATCCAGCCCTGAAATTGAAAAGGACGGCACATTCAGCTTCTGCGGGTCCATCTGCCATTGAACCGGCGCATCCAACGTCACAAATACCGGGGCTTTGGGAGTCTTTTTACCGGCAAGCCCCAGGCGAACGTTCAAAGGGTCCAGTGTCAGGTTCTGGTTGTGTCCATTGAACCGCACCCGTCCGGTAACGGTATCCAGCAGATCGCCCGGATTCGTTTGATTCAGAGCCTTTAGCAACCGGCCCAGATCCTTTCCTTCCAGAACCACTTCCCCGGCCAGATCCGAATCACCAGCATTAAGGCGGCTGGCGGCGACATTGCCTTTGAGCGTGATACCCAATGCCGCGATATCTAGATTCGGCACCAGGACCCTGCCTTGTTCCAGGTCCATGTCCACGGCCATGTCCGCATGAAATTTTTTCTGCGGGATGCGGGACAGTTGTGAACCTAAGTCCGATAACCGGGATTCACCAGCCATCTTGCCGGCCACCTGCATCAGGGTCGGCAGATCCGGGCCTCCGGCAGTGATGTTCCCCTTGATCGACGGCGTTTTGGTCTGAACTCTTTTTGCCTGGACATCCCCTTTGATAGAAGCCCCAAGCAGATTCATCCGGACATCGGGTATGGACACCGTACCCAGAGACATGTCTGCCAATACTTTTGCCGTCAGATCAAACGACCGGTCCGAAAAGCTTGCCAGCTGGGCTGACAGCCCTTCCCCTTCAATGATTTTGAACAGCAGAGCCAGGTCTTTGCCGGCGACATCCAAATCCAGGTCGACCCGGGGCATGGCAGATCCGACATTCCCCAGCAGGATGGTCCCAATGATATCGGTCCCCAGTCCCGAAGCTTTCAGGTTTTGACAGACACCGTGTCCTGGGGCAGGTCCATCTCCACCCGGCAGGTCAAATCCAGATCCGCCGCACGGCCACCCAGAACCGGTCCAGCCAGTTGCGCCCTGAATGACAACGGGTCGATCTGGTACCGGTCGGAATTCAAATCAAACACAACTGAGCCTTTTAAAGTGGCGTTTCCGGATATTTCCGGGGAAGTGCCCGCAGCATTAAACGTAAGGATACATTCCACCGGATCGCCCGGCACCACCCTGCCCGTGGTCAGGTTCAAATCCGACACCATGTATTTTTTTCCGGCGGACCGGTCGTCAAAACTCAAATCCGTATTCTGGATGCGCACCCCGCCGTTCAGAAGCACCGCCAGGTTTTCAGATCAACCCCTTTTCCCAGCGATGGTGCGGACGGTTTGTCCGATTTCCTGTCTGTTTCGCGGTCATCAGAAGCCCCCCCAGCCCCTCCCAGTTGGGAACACCGGTCTTGTCTTTCCCCAGGTTGACACGCATCCCCTCCAGCACGATGGTATCCATCTCAATCTGTTTTATGAGCAGCGGCAATGTCTTGACCCGGACCATGATATGATCGGCTTCCAGCATATGCGCCTCATCAAACTCCGGGGCGTTTTCAAGAAACACCTGTGACATCTCCAGATGTAGCCAGGGGTAATAGGCCATTTTCAGATCGCCCCGGATCTCAAAGGTCCGCCCCAATTGCTGGCTGACTTTAGCTGCGACATAGTCCTTGTACCGATTCGGATCCAGGTTCAAAGCGATCCCGGCGGCAACTACCGCCAGAAGCATCAGGATTCCCAGTCCGGCCACAATCACAAGAAATATTTTTTCATGGAAATTTTCCTTTCAAACAGAGTACAAGATCAGGATATGGCCGCCACAGGAACTTTTGCCACACCTCCCGTTCACAACCGACTGTTTTAAATATACAGGAACAGATCCCGGATTTCAATGATTTCAAATGAACTGGAATCATGTTGTTTCATTCAACTTTGGGTTTATTTTTCGATTTGGAATACGTATAAGATGTATCAAAGAGAAACCCATCGGCTCACAAACCGACGAAAAAAAGGAAAGGTCATGACGTACAAGGTATTTGTAGACGGCCGGGAAGGCACCACCGGATTGCAGATTTTCGATTATCTGTCCTCTCGAAATGACATTGATCTGCTGGAGATCGATCCGGCCCTTCGCAAGGCCCCTCAGGAAAGACAAAAACTGATCAATCAGTCAGATGTCACATTTCTGTGTCTTCCGGACGTAGCCTCCAGGGAATCCGCCTCCCTGGCCACCAATCCGGATACCTGCATTATCGATACCAGCACCGCCTTTCGAACCCATCCGGACTGGGTCTATGGACTGCCGGAATTAGGGCCCGGTCAGCGGGATCTGATACGAAAAACCAAACGTATCGCCAACCCCGGATGCCATGCCACCGCATTTTTACTGGGGGTCCATCCATTGATTGAGACCGGAATCATGCCCCCGGACTATCCAGTGTGCTGCTATTCCATCACCGGCTACAGCGGAGGGGGCAAAAAACTCATTGCCGCTTATGAAAAACATCACACCCCCAAACTGGACAGCCCCCGCCCATTACGCCCTTGGCCTGGTCCATAAGCATCTTCCGGAAATGAAAACCAGGGCCGGTCTCACCTCAGAACCCATCTTCACTCCGGTGGTCGCCGGTTTTTACAAGGGTCTGGCGGTAACTGTGTTCATTCATCCGCATCTTCTGATCCGCAAAGTAACGCCGCCAGACATCCTGCAGGTGCTTCAGGATTTCTACCGGAATGAACCATTTCTCCGGGTGCATCCCTTTAATGATGAAACCGGTCTGGATCTGGGTTTTTTTGATATTCAGGCATGCAACGACACCAACCGGGCAGATCTATTTATTTTCGGCAATCAGGAGAAAATGGCTGTTATCACCCGGATCGACAACCTGGGGAAAGGGGCCTCCGGCGCAGCCGTCCAATGCATGAACATTCACCTGGGCATAGATGAGACAACCGGACTGGCATAAGTATTTTTTTTAAGAGTCTTCCTGACCGTTACGCACAAAAAGGGCTGTCCGCTCGAAAGCTGACAGCCCTTTATCTTTGAATCTACCGTTAAAAATCAGATGCCCGGCTAGGTGATCGGATGAGGATCGCACAACTGATTTTTACTCACCGCGCCCCTGCCGCAACCGCCGCAGAAATATTCAAATTTCGCCACCTCGGGTTTGCACAGGTGTTTTTCTTTTTTGCCTGCTGACCGCAGCTGGAACAGGTGTAGACCTTGCCGGCATCGGTGGGATCGCACAAATGCCCTTCTTCTGAGGAAATTTTTCCACAGGTTTTACAGGTATAGGTTGTCATAAATCCCTCCTTGTTTTATATAAAAAGTTAGCAAACATCATTATTTCATAGCGTTACAAATGGTCAAACCTCTCATGTTTTGTTGTAGCCAACGTTACTCTGGCCGTGCCGGTTATTAAGCGGAAATCAAGCACTTCCTGGAATTTGAGCCGCTTTTTAATGCGGCCGATCGATAACATTGATGCCGCTCTTCCGGATTTTCAGTCGTTGAATCACATTTTCGGAGTGCTCTGACCAGACGATTTTTTTCCCGAATGCAGCACTCTCTTGTTTGTATATTCGTTAAATCTGCCATAAGTTACCTCCCGGCATTTTTTTTACTCGTATCAAAGGTCAGTTTTTAAACCACCTTAATATTACAATAAGGCAAATATGGAAGATTGCAACAGGTCTGAAAAAAAACCGCCGACAAAAAAGGAGGGAAATCCGGTATATAAACCCTGGATTTTTGAGCTTCATTCACGTATAACCCAGAACCATAATCGACATTTTTTCTCCGGGCACCGCCTGCCTGATCCTCGCATGATCAAAGGAGACACCCTGCTGCTGAGCGCAGTCATATTCCGGGGAGCCGCCAACGTGATCAACAAGGCCAACCCTCTGACACGGGTTCTCCCGGACAAAACAGCCGATTTTTTTTATTATATTTATAAATTTTTCTCAGGAGACATCATGAGCGGCAACAGCGGCAGACCCATCAATATCGATTTTCAGGTAGATAAAACAAACCTGTATCGTGAAGAAACCGTCACGGATCTGAAAATTGCCAGTATCCAAAAATTAACCCCGATTCATCCGGACGGATCAGACGATCCTTCCAGAGAAGCCATTTATGTGGGGAACACCCAACTGGGCACCCCCCACGGCCCGGTACCAATCCAGGCCAGGCTGGAAGGCGTGACACTGGATCAGGCGATGGAGGTATTTCCTCAGGCCATGGAAGCGGAAACGCAAAAGGTGATTGAGCAGTTCAAAAAAATGGAGGCGGAGCAGAAAAAATCAGATGATTCCAGAATTATCATTCCCGGTCTCCAATAAAGCCTGATAAAAAAGGATCCGGCTTCCGGAAAGGGGAATCCGGAAGCCGGCTTTGCGTCTGGGTGCGTTTTTGGAAGGATGGTTTGGAGGGATATGAATGCCCGCCAGACGCATTTATTAAGGCCGTTACCTGGTGGTTTTATTGGGGTTTTCGGGATGCTCCCACTCAGGATACCTCATGATTACGACACCCAGCCTGCCGTGTCAATTCGGGAAAACCCTTAATTTTGATAAGTAAAACTACTTACTTCGGCCGATTGCCTTGTCCATGTAATGGCTTATTTTATTCTGAAATACAAGGGGTTGCTCTTCAAAGCATTTAGAGGCGCCGGCAAAACAGCGTTAAAATATTTTTAGAAACCGGCTGAAAAATCATGGTCAGCACCCATTCCGAAAAAATCGCTTTCTTTCGGAATGGGTACCGGTATCATCATCACCATTGTTTTTTATGAGGGGGCTTACTGATATTTCGCCTTGACGAACGCCAGGGACTCATCGATGGCGATCAGGGCCAGATCCAGATCCGCCTGGGTGTGGCGGAATGAGATGTAGGCATGGTGGAACGGGGTGAAAAAAACCCCTTCCGGATCAGCTGGGTATAGAATCGGTGCGTTTGTCTTTGTAGGTCCATCTTCACCCTTGTCAAAGGTGATGTAAAACATCGGTGGAATGCCGGTGAGTTTCGCCCCACTTTATGGATGTCGATGGATTGCTGGATCCCGGCCATGAACGTTTTCCCCTTTTGCCAGATATCTTCCAGCACCTTGTCCCGTTCCAGAATTTCAATGGTTTTCAGGCCGCCACAAATGCATCGCTGTTGGGAAAGAACGTGGAGGAGATGAACAGCTTGTGGGATGCGGCCGTCATGATCCCCTGTTTGCCCGTGACCACGGAGATGGGGTAGCCGTTGGCAATGGCCTTACCCAGCACGCTGATGTCCGGGGTGACGTCATAGTACTTCTGGGCCCCGCCCATGGACACCCGGAACCCGGTACGGATCTCGTCATAGATCAAAACCGTCCCGTATTGATGGGCGATCTCCTTGACCCCTTCCAGAAATCCCGGGGCCGGGACCTGCATCTCCTGATGATTGGGATGGCCAAAGGGGGTCATGATGACAGCGGCGGTATCATCTCCGTGCTCGGTCATGAGCTGTTCCAGCTGATCCAGGCGGTTGTACTGGAACTCGAATACATCCTCATAATATTTTGCCGGAATCCCACCCTTCATTTCCACGCACCAGTCATGCCAGCCGTGATACCCGCACCGCATCACCTTGTGCTTGCCAGTATGGGCCCTTGCGATGCGGATGCTTGCCGTGGTGGCGTCTGACCCGGTTTTCAGAAAAATGCTCATTTCCGCGGAAGGCACCAGTTCACGGATCTTTTTTGCCAGCCGGTTCTGAAACTGCTGGGTCAAAGTGAAACAAAACCCCTTGCCGCTGATTTGGTCATACACGGCCCGGTCCACTTCTTCCTCCCGGTACCCCAGGATAATGGGCCCGTATCCGCACAGAAAATCGACAAATTCGTTGCCGTCCACATCGGTGAGATGGCAGCCTTTGCCGGATTCCAGAAAGATGGGGTATTCTCCGTTGATAAAATCCGTGGGCTTTCTGGCCCCAAGGACCCCGCCCGGCACAAGGGTGCAGGCCTGATCGAACAATTCGAGGCTTTTGCTGATATTCAATCTGGGTGTTTCTTTCATGACATCGCTCCTGTTATCATCTCAATTTCTGTGAAAGGGACTGCCACATTTTCATTTGTCGGGTACAAACATGGATTCAATTTTCTCGCTCTGGTGGATTTTAGCCCCCCGGCCCAGAAAAATCTTCAAAAAGACATCCGGGTCGATACACCCTTCCGGCGCCACCACACCCTTGGCCGTGACATAGCCGTCATCCATCATCAATGCGGCAATCGATGCGGGCAAGCCTGTGCCAGGTGCCATGCGGCCCACCATGTCAGCCGTGTAGGTGATTTTCTTGTCAGCGCGCCGGCCCTTGACGATCACCTTGAGGCCCGATGACTGAGGCCCGTTGTCCCGGCCTTCCGGAATCTTTTCCCACAACTTCAGGGCCAGGTCATAGGGAGTGACCTGCGTTCCTTTGAGATCAACGGGTTCCGTGTTCAATAGCCCGGTGGATTTCTGCTCGGCAATCAGTTCATCCACCCACAGCGGAATCAGGGCACCCTTGATAATCACGTTTTTCACCCCCTTGATGTACCGGGGCAGGGTCAAGGGCTGGGGATGTCCCACATACCTCACATGGCAGACCCCCAGAGGAGGCAGAAACTGTTCCGCCACCACTTCGGTGCCCCTTCCACACACACCAGCTCATTGTCGATATACTGAGGGATCTTGCCCAGGGTCATGTGCAGGGAATGGTCCCAGGCGGCCCCGGCCAGTTCGGCAATGCTCACCACCCAGTAAAGGTAAATCTCGTCCACTTCATCCAGGCGGTCGGCATACCATTTCACCAGCACATTGTTAGTGCCGGGATCCGATCCCATGCCGGTGAGCACAGTGATACCGGCATCTTTTGCCAGCTGGTCAATCTCCGACTCAAACAGGATTTGGGTGCCTTCATAATCGTCACAGATATCGATGTAGTTTTTTTAGCGGCCACCGCTGCTTTTGCCACAGGCACGGCGGTCTTGTAGAACGGGCCGGCGGTGTTGATCACCACATCCATCTCTTTAAACGCCTGGACCATTGCCTCATGGTCATTGACATCCATTTTGACCAGCATGGTTTTATCACTTTCACGCAGCTTTTTGACAGACGGCCCGGGTCCGGGTACAGGTCCGCCAGAATCACCTGTTTCACTTTGTCCTGTTTTACCAGGTCCCGGGCAACCCCCTGCCCATTCCACCGACACCGCCGATTATCAATGCACGCATTCCGTTCCCTCCTGTTAAAATATAAGATGAGGTCCGGACAACCTCACAGTCGACCAGAATCAGACCCGGCCTGACAGCTTGCGGGATAGTTACCCTCCCCATTCCCCCATAAGCAGGTCCTGACTCCTTCCTAAAAACGTCCCGTCTGAAACCCCTGTGGTTAAATTTTAAGCACCAAGGCCGCACCGGTGTCACCGGCGGCACAGCCGGTAAAAAGCAGATATCCCCCGCCCCGCAACACCAGTTCCTCAATGCCTTCGATGATCAGGCGCCCGGCCGTGGGGGCCTGGGGATGACCGAACACCAGGGATGACCCATAGTGGTTCATGGCAAAAAGTTCGATGCCCATCTGTTCTGCCAAAAAATATCATTGGCGGCAAACGGATTGTGGGTCTTGATCACCCCGACATCTTGAATCGTGATGCCTGCCTTTTCCAGAGCCATTTGCGCCGCCGGCACCACAGCCATGGCCATGAACCCCTTTTTGGCCCGGGCATACCCATAGGAAACCACCTGTGCATCCAGGTCCGGATGATGGCTTATCCGGGCCGCCTGTTCCTTTGTAGTCACGATCAGGCCACAGCTGCCATCCGCCGGGTGGGTCTGGGACCCGAAGGTGTGGACACCTTCAGGCATCACCGGCCTGAGGTCTGCCAGACCTTGGGCAGTGGTGGGCATAATCCCTTCATCGGCTTCCACAGTCACGGTTTTCTTTTTGGACTTCTGCAGGGTCACCGGGAACATGTATTCTTTCTGGAACGCCCGGTCCTGTTTCAAGGCATCCTGGTACTGAGAAAACCGCATCAACGCCACCTCATCACACTGTTCCCGGGTGATGGCGGCTTCCTTTGCCACATTTTCCGCGGTCTGAATCATGGCGTTTTCGGCCCAGGGATCCTGGTTAAATTGGTCCATGACCCAGTTTTCACTGATCACCTGCCGCCAGGGCCGGCGGGATTGGGCCAGATCGTATGAGGCCCGTTGGAGCACCGGTCGGTCATCAGGGTGAACACGCAGTTGAAACTGCCAGTCTCAATACCCATGGCTGCCTGGAAAACGGCGGTGGTGGAGGTGGAGCAGGCCTGGGACAGCCAGGCACCGGAAATGGTGTCCGCTCCCAGCATTGCCGCCGCCAGGGGCCCCCGTAAAAAATATGGGGCTGTCCCACCGTGGCTCCCAGGATCAGGTAGTCAAAAACGTTCCGGGCCAATGTCCCGGGATGCCAGCCAGGCCCTGGCCGTGGCCGCCCCCAGCTCAATGGAATGCTGAGTGGCAAAACTGCCCTGCCACCTGGAAAACGGTGAGGAATAATACCCTTTGTATGGAATGAACGCTTGGGTCAACATACAGATTTTTCCTAAACATGAAAAAATTGAATCATGATATCTGTCAACGGTTGTACCGGTGCAGGATCGCTTCCAGCACCGCACCGCCGACCGCTCTGGCCTTTTCTGAAATGGTGTTGCAGGATGCCCCAGCCCCCCGGGGATCGATATCTCCGATCTTGCACCGCACCGGGACCCGGGTTTTGTTGCGGATCAGACCCCGGACCATGCCGTCAATCGAAGCGGTCACCGGCATCTGGTCCACATGTCCCAGGATCTGGTCTTTTCGTCA
>LQAG01000262.1_pt1 | contig 18693 bp, 27 predicted proteins | sample 1535801 | NCBI WGS metagenome assembly LQAG01 (sample SAMN04331584, study PRJNA305678) | bioreactor metagenome | isolation source: bioreactor_3 inoculated with Wadden Sea sediment 1st replicate of a... | place: Germany:Bremen | reverse complement strand
ATAAAGCTCGTCCCGCAATCTCTGAGAAAATTTTCATTGAGCCAAAGTCATAGATCCGATCCGACACACGGCCTACAGTATAATCAGAAAACAAAGACGGATCTGTTTCTTTGCCAAGCAAAAGCTCTGTATCTTGATTCTCAAAAACTCATTCAGCCTATATAAGGGGATTCAGCCGGTTAAAGTATCAAGTATCATTCCGAGAATAACTGCCCCTGGTTCGATTGCCATCTGGGTGGGATCAAGGTGTTGATGATTTCTTTAACGCCAATTTTTTTCGCATATGCAGTGATGATCGGTAAATGCTGCACCGTAAATCCGTCAATTTCTTTTTCATGCTCACCTCAATAAATTTTCATTGAGAGTGGATCATAGTGCAATATGCTAGAAAAATTTTGGCTAAACATAATTCAATTAATGAATTTAAATTCAAAAATTCCCCATCATGGTAACTATCGAATTTCATGATCGATAACTTACTTTTGAAAATAGTCTCATTTTCATCTTATGGGGTGTGAAATGTGAGTTCAAAAGATATCAGGGCATAAAACGCTTCAGAGCACTATGATTTACCTGCATGTGACCACACAGGCTCAAGTTGATTCCAATGACAAAGTTTCCAAAGTCATGCAGGGGTGTTGTCATGAGTGCGGTGACTGTCATAGCCTGCATCTTATTCACCGTTTCTGTGGTAACCGCCATTGTCCCAACTGTCAGCAGAGTAAAGCGGATCAATGGCTTAATCAGCAGATGAAAAAACTGCTTCCGACCCATTTTACCCCCTGTTAACGATTACACTCCCTCAAGGCCTTCGGGGTGTCGTAAGATCCCATCAAGAAATATTTTATGGCGCACTGTTTTCCTGCACCAATGAAGCACCGCAATGCCGTCTCTGCTTATTTTTTTCGATAAATTCAAGTAGAAGGCTGTCTTCAATCTTAATACAAAAGCCCCTGCTTTCAGGGCCGCCCGGCGGCTTAAGATCCAGGCATCGGCTCAACGGGGTCCAGCCTTCCAGTCCAGGCGTTCATGAAGGCTGTCCAGATCATGGACCGAAACGCTTAACCCCACAGTGCCGGGGTGGCCGAAACCGCTGTTTGAAGTCTCCAGAACCGGATGAATCATTCGGGATAGCTCAATGGATACCCGGTTCGTTTTGCTTGACAGGTAAGCTATTTCCGCCACCATGTTTTTTATCCCCAACAAATCTGATAATGTTTTTCCTTTTGCTTCTTCAATATGCCAGGCCAGTTCAAATCCCAGGATATTATTAAACAGGTAAAGAGCCCGGTTCATGTCCGCTACAAAAATTGAGATATGATGAATTTCCATGATAATGGGTCTCCTAATCTAAAAAATCAGACGGTAAAAATTGCAACTGTACAGGATTTGGTATCACCGGACTTATCGCCGCCCATACAGTGAGCCAGGCCTGTTTTAGCACTTTCCACCTGCCGGGGTCCGCTTTCTCTGCGGAGCTGTGTTACAATCTCAACAATTTGTGCAACCCCTGTGGCACCCACCGGATGACCCCGGCTCAACAGACCGCCTGAAACATTTACCGGAGTCTTTCCGCCCAGGCGGGTATGGCCTTGCTCAACCATACGCACGCCTTCTCCCGGTCCGCAAAGCCCCAGCGCCTCATAATGAAGAATCTCTGAAATGGTGAATGCATCATGACATTCGACCACATCAATATCTGCGGGACCGATCCCGGCCGCTTCATAAGCAAGACTGCACCCCCTGGCATCTGTTTCCCACACCACCATATCCTGGTGATTCCCATAGCTGCCGGTACATAAAATAGCTGACTCTATATTAACGGACCGGGCCAGCGGCTTGGCTGATTCAGAAGAACAGATGATAACGGCTGCCGCGCCATCCGCAATGGGACAACACTGGAAGCGGGTTAACGGATCCACAATCATGGGAGAGGCCATGACCTCTTCCACAGTGATGGCCTCCCGGAACTGGGCATTCGGGTTCAACCCCGCATGCATCCGGTTTTTAACCGCCACCTGTGCCAGTTGTTCAGGAGTGGCGTTGTATTCTTCCATATACCGATTTGCCCGCATGGCAAACCCGGCCGGGGCTATAAGACCCAGTTGGGTGTCCAGTTCCGTTTCTCCAGAATTGATTAACCCGAAGCCGGGTACGCACATTTTTCCGCACCGATCACCATTACGGTGTCGGCCTGACCGGCCGCCACCATGTTATATGCAAGAAAAATGCTGTGGATCCGGATGTGCAGGCATTCTCCACATTGACAACCGGTATTTTATTGATACCAAGCTCCCAAAAGACATTCTGGCCAATGGTTGAATCTCCAAAAAGTCTGGCTGCCAGGCCGTTTGCAAAAAAAGCAGCATTGATTTTCAAAGGGTTTATACCGGCATCCTTTAAAGCCAGGTATCCGGCTTGGGCTCCCATGGTTATCAGGTTTTTATCGGGATGTTTGCCAAAGGGGATGATCCCCACACCCGCAACAGATGCTAACGCCATATCAAAATTCCTCTATATGTGTTTTTTCAAGGACAAAACTGGGCCGGAGACACGGTATGCCGTTTCCGTCATGGCCCAGAGGCGAAACAGATAAGACGACCCTGGCCCCGATGGTGAGTTTTTCAATGTTCTCAGGGTCTAAAAGCCCGATGACCCGCAGTCCTGTTTTAAAAAGATCCACATACCCAATGCTGTAAGGGCTGGGCAGGCCGAAAAGCGGGGGAGTTCTCACTACTGTGAAGCTGTAGATGCTTCCCTTTGAACCGATCCTGGTTTTTTGAACCCTGCCGAGACATCCGGGACAATACCGGGGCACAGGAAAAAAGTAGTCATTGCACTCTGAACAGAATCCTCCCAGCAAAACCGGTGGATCATCACAAGAGGGCCCGGTGAAAATATCCGGTGGAAAAGGCATCATGTTTATATTGGCTTCAGCATTCATTTTATGATAACGCTCCGTTTGTAAAATAATTGGATTGAAAAATACAAAACCAGGATCACCGGCCGTGCTACCGCTTGAGTTTGTAACCCTGTGCTTCCCTGTCCCAGGTTGTGTCTGTTGCCCCTTCCCTGCGCAACTCCGCCTTTATGATTTTCTGTGTCCGGGTTTTCGGCAACGTATCCATAACCCGGATATAACGGGGCACCATAAAATAGGCCATGCGATCCTGGCAATAATCCAGAAGGGCCTCAGGTGTCAGATGTTTCCCTTCTTTCAGAGACAGACAGACCATGACTTCATCCTCTGCCAGATCGCTTTTTACACCAATGGCGGCAGATTCAAGCACTGCCGGGTGGGAGTTGACCACCTTTTCCACCTCATGGGAACTGATGTTCTCCCCCCTCCTGCGAAGGGCGTCTTTTTCCGGTCCACAAAATTAAAATACCCGTCCTTGTCCTTCACCAGATAGTCCCCGGTATGAAACCAGAGATCCTTCCAGGCCTCGACCGTTTTTCCGGCATTTTATAATACTCCAGAAGCATGGTGTAGGGTTCCTGGTTTCGCAGGACCAGTTCTCCGGGTATCCCTGGGCCACTTCCCCTCCATAATCGTCCACCAGCTTAACCTGACAGCCATACACTGGTCTGCCGCAAGTCCCTTTTTCCGCGACTTCATGGTATTAAGCAGCGGCAGCCCGATTTCACTCATGCCGTACCCTTCGAGCAGGGTGACACCGAAACGTTTCTCCACTTCATCAAAAAGGTCTGGCGGACATCCTCCGCCAAACATAATGCGCAGGGGATTATCCGCATCGTCTGCTTTTGGTTCTGCCTTAAGCAGGATCGGCAGGATGCCCCGATATAGTTGAATTCAGTACACCCGTATTTCCTGATGTTCGGCCAGAAGCGACTGGCTGAGAACCTTTTGGAGAGGACCATTTTAGCACCGCTCATCAGTGCCGGCATGGTTGACAAAATCTGGGCATTCCCGTGGAAAAGCGGCAATGCATTGTAAAGACAGTCTTTTTCAGTATACTCGCAACATTCCATGCAGACCTTACCCATAAACAAGGCATAGTTTTGGGGCATCAAAGACCCTTTGGAAGGGCCTGTTGTCCCGGAAGTAAAGATAATCGCAAAGGGATCGGACAGATATACGTCACCGGTTTGATACACCCCCTTGTTTTTAACTATTTCCGTATAATCCAGGGCAGGTCTTCCCATCTCCGGAATGGTGCCGTCCGGGCCGGGAAGGACCAGAATGCCTTCCAGCCCGGGGAGATTTTCCAACACCGGTATTATCCTGTCGAGGTATCCGGATTCAGATACCAGCCACCGGCAGTCGGCCAGCGTCATCATGTGGATGAGCAGATCCCCTTTGTGGGCTGTGTTTACCGGAACCTCCACAGCCCCTAATTTACTCAGCCCGAACCAGAGAAAAAGAAATTCAGGCCGGTTATCCATGAGAATGGCCACCTTATCACCTTTGCCAATGCCCAGGGACTGCAGGCCTGAAGCGACTTTGTCCGATTCCCGGTCAAGGTCGCCATAGGTAAAGGACTGTTCTTCAAAATAAAAGAATTCCCGCTCTCCGCATGTTCTTACCTTTTCTTTCAACATGCTGTGAATATTCATTTTATGGGCAGATTGCTGAGATGTCATGAGTATATCCTTCATATAATACAGTTTCAGACACCGGCTTGGGTGCAAACCGGCACAATCCATGCAAATGCCTTACATTCCGGGAGGAAGCACGGTTTTTCCCATGGCCGGATCTGGATAGGCGCCATAATATTTCAGGGCTTCTTCCAATGGCCTGAGTTTTAACCAATCCATTTCAAATTCGTCAAACGGCCTTGCATTTTTCAGCCGCGCCTGCCTCGCCGCCAACCTGAGCTCTTCGGTCTTTTCAATATCCAGACGTAAGGTCTGTTCATCATAGGAGACTTTATAAATATTCCGGGCAACCCAGTGACTGGTGATATTGTCATTTACATCCCTGAGCACATTTTCTGGATCACGTTCAAGACAGTCTCCATATCCGGCCCCTCCGCCGACCGGCAGATAAAAAGTGTCCCCATTCATCATCGGCCGGATGGTCATGGTGACGTGATGGTGTGAATCCGCACCCGTTTCCGGATTGCCGTCTTCATAAACTTTATCCATGGCATGGGGAAGCGATGTGTTGCTTTCAGCCAAAAGTGTTTTGATATTGCTGTTGCCAACGGTCCTGATGAATACCGGCGGCACAGCATATCCGCCGAAAATGCCCATGGTGGACGGAAATTTGGATCCATAACCAAACGATCCCATGGCAAGCCAGGGAACATGATGAATCATCAAGCCGAAACCAACGCCGGCGCCACCCCGGAATTTGCCGTACCCGTGGGAATTTTTAAAATAATTTCTGAACAGATACAGAAGGGGCCGGTCAGATTCGGTTGTTTCAACATCAGAGCAGTCACTCATGGTTGCAAATAGGCACCGGCTCCGTCCACTCCGTCCATATCAGGCCTGGCGCCGGCACCGGTGGCATTAATTTCCGGTGTGATATCGGCAATAGGCTCATTCCACTGATTTACCCCGCCGTATATGGGTACGCCAAAACCCTGGTACCAGGCAGCGACAGCCCTCAGAGGATCCAGGCTGTATGACATGCGGGCCCCGGCCAGGAACATGCCGTGGGCAAAACAGGTCTGGGTAAAAGGGGATATGGAAGTGGGCACATCTCCTTTGGCATTGACAAGGGTATTTTCCGGAAAATCCCATTCCAGCACCTCCAGAAGACCGTTGTTGGCTGGGAGGTCATAGAAAACCATCCACAGAAATAAACCATTGAAAGCCCGATGATGCCCTGAAAAATGTATTCAGGGTTTGTCCGGAAGCATGGGGCTTGTGCCTTCAAAGCTGAGTTTGATCTTGTCCTGCTTTTTGGTCATGACAATATTGATTTTTGTCAGGGCGGTTTCAGGCCCCACAGTGTCCATGAACCTGGGCTGGCGGTAGATGCCGTCGTTTAGAGCACTGACCTTCTTCTTGGCTGCCTCACCCGTGACCGTCAATATCCGCCTCAACCCTCCCAAAAAAAAGGCAACCCCTTTTTGATCAATCAGCTCAACGATTCTGCGCTGTGCTATCCTGCAGGCCGCCAGTCTTGCCTTGATATCAAGGATCATTGTTCTCGGGTCCCGGTTCATGGAGGAAAACATGTTCAGCAGATCTTCCTTTAATATATAATTTTCCCCGATTTTAATGGGAGGGGCCAACAGGCCCTCGTCATATTTGGATTTTGCGCTGCCCACCATTCCGCCGGGTTCACTGCCCCCGCTTTCGCCGGTATGGACAACAGCCCCGGTAAAACAGACCAGTTTCCCTTTGTAAAACACAGGGACGCACAATCCCATGTCAGCACCGTGTACCCCGCCGTAAAACGGGTCATTCCAGAAAATGAGTCCCCTTCCCGAACCCCACGGAAGGGTCGTCAATCCAGTGTTTTGTAATGTATTTTACCGGGATCTGACCGAGAACCGCGTGGAACCATATGCCGGTGGCCACCACGGACAGATCGCCAAGGCCGGTGTAAATTCCGAACGCCACATCCCCCCATCGCATGCCCGAGGATGCCCCGAGTTTCATGGTGGTTTCCTTGCCTTCCTGGGCAATCATATTCATTTTATGTTGAAAAATTTTGAACTCCAAGTCGCTGATGTCGTCCTGCGCGCCTGCTTCTTCAGATGTCATGGGTTCCGGTTTAAGCCGCTGAACAACCTCTTCATCTCTACCATACATTATTCCAGTCATTGTTATTCTCCTTGTTTCTAAAGACAGATTAACCCTGATACTTTTCCAGAATGGAGTTGTGATAAGCATCCAGTGTAAACTTCCAGCCCGGTTCGATCACATAGGTTGTTTCCTTTGACTTCAATCAGCGCCGGCCCGATGATGACCGTTCCGGCTTTAAGTTCATTGAATTCAAAACAGGTGTTTCTTCAACCTCGGATCTGTCTTTCCAGTATGCCTTGCGGAATGGGAGGCGGGCAGATTCAGCAGGTGCTTCATCATGAAGTTCAAATTTCTGTATGGGCGGAACCGGCATTTCCACATACGCGGTCAGAAAAAAGCATTCAACATTGATGCCGCCCATGGGAAAAGTGGCTTCAGGTGTGTATATCCTGGAATACTGGTCTGTGAATGTATCGCAAATGTCTTTAAAACTCGTGGCTATGCGTGACATTTAGATGTGGAGACAGAATCCTTGTCAAGTTGTACTGCATCCCATACCGCATGTCCAGCTCCAGCCGGAACCGGACCTGGTTCTTCTCAAAGCCTTCCAAGATCAAATCCCTGACAGCCAGATCCTTAAGGGAATCAACCACTTCATTGAAACCGGCGATATCCTCGGAATAGGACTGATTATGCCATTGGAATATTTTAAGGGTCCGTGATTTTTCCCAGACCTGCTGACAGTTCACCGTGGAAGCGCCAAAAGCACCGAATATTGGCGAATAGGTTGATACGATAACCCTGTCCACCTGCAGGTAGGGAGCAAATCCGCAGGCATGGGTGGCTCCTGCCCCGCCACAGGCAAACAGGACAAAATCCCTGAGATCGTGCCCTTTGAGGGCGACTTCATTAAAGACTTCCTGGCCCATTTTGGCATCGACAATCCTGCGGATGCCAAAGGCGGCCTCAATCGTATCAATCCCCAGTGGGTCGGCAATATATTCTTTAATGGCCCGATGGCTCAGGTCCGGGTCCAGCAGTATTTTACCCCCGAGGTAATTGTCCGGGTTCAAATAACCCAGCACCAGGTCTGCGTCCGTTACTGTGGGCTGTTTTCCCCCCTGGTCGTAACAGGCCGGCCCGGGCATGGATCCTGCGGACTGGGGCCCGATATCCAGGCTGTTGCCCATGAGTTTGTTGACCCAGGCAATGGAACCGCCCCCGGCACCGATGGATTTGACTTCTATGGCAGGGATATTGGTTCGCCATCGGTCAATAACCGGTATAAAATCATAGGTTTCAACCGGCCACCCGTGATTACGCCGATATCAAAAGAGGTGCCCCCCATATCTGAAAAAATGACATTGCCGGCCTTGTAATGTGACCCGATGGTGAGTGCGCCGTGAAGCCCGGCCACAGGACCGGCATTGTGGGTCAGTACCGCACGCGTGCGGGATACCTTTTTCATGCCGCCGGTGTTATGCACCAGAATCAGTGGTTTTCTGTAACCGTTTTCCCTGAGTTCAACCATGAGTTATTGAGTTCGTCCGCCATAACGCCATGAATATAGGCATTGACAATGGTGGTCATGAACCTGGTGTACTCAGCGGATTTGGGAGAAATATCGCTTGACAGGTTCACGGGCATGGACCCCAGAAAATCTTCGGGGTATTCTTCTTCAATAATGTCCTTGATCATTTGTTCATGAACGGGATTCATAAAGGACCACAGAAGGCAGACCACAAATCCCATGGCCCCCCGGTCCACCAGAATTTGAAGTTTCTCAAGGATTTCCTCCCGGTTGAGGGGGCAGATAACATTGCCCAAAGAGTCAACCCGTTCCCGGACGCCGACGATCATATCCCTGGATATCAGGGGATCTGGTTTGCAGATACGGGACATGTCCTTGTTTTCTTTTGAGGAAACACCATCTGCCCAGCTTCGGGCCCTGCCCAGTAAAATAGTGTCTTCGAACCCGGCTGTGGTGATCATGCCCAGCTTGGGTCCGGATCTCTCTATGAGCGCATTGGTTCCAATGGTTGTGCTGTAACGGATTGCATCTGTATTGTTCAAAAACTCCCTGAGAGAAAGGCGATTCATTTGAGCCAGATCTTTAATCCCCTTTAAAAAGCCGACGGACAGATCATAATGGGTTGTTGGAGATTTGGTGAAATGCGTGTTTCCTGTATCCCGGCTGACAAAAAATCCGTAAAGGTGCCGCCAATATCAACATTCACAGTCATACTCATAAAGCATCTCCTTTTTGAAAATGAGTTAATTATAAATTAGAAATTTCATTAACCAATATATGAAGGTTATCCATGGCAATCTCACGGGTGACAGGCCCCTGACCGGTAAAGAATATCCCATGATCCGGCTTATTCCTGTAGAGAGCCATTGCCTCAATAATAATCTTCCTGGATGCATCAAGATCATGCAGTGGAAGGCTCAGCCCCAGGCCCAATGCATTTTTGCCCAGATCCCATACCTTGGAGGGAAGGGGGAGAAACCCGTTTGAATCAGGCCCCGGAATATAGATATCCAGGCCGAGCTTGACACAATTGACGACATGCGCTGCCTGGTAATCCTGAAGGAAAAGCCCGACCGGGATATTATAATAGGCTGCAATGTTTCTTAATGTATTAAACACCCTGCGGTGGGAAGCCCCGATATCATTCAGGGGCAATGATTTCCCCTCTGAGAATATCAATATGTCCGGAGATATTTTGCAGAAAGCTTCGGTGATTTCAACCATTACCGGCTTTATGTCGGCCATGTGATCCTCCCCCTTGCCAATACCGAAAACCTGATCGGCCAGGGTATAAGGACCGGGCAACAGGGCAACGCAGGCAGAATTCTGCCGGCTGACTTCAAACAGCCTCCGGCCCATTTCCAATCCCAGCTCCAGGAAAGGGCTTTGTCCGGGTGATGCGGTCAGATCTCCCTGAAGCATTATTCCCACCGGCCTGTCTGCCTCCCAGGACATGCCGCAGCCGCATGCCTGGGCAATGACGCTTGCTTCAAATCCTGCCACAACACCGTCAAAACCAAATAGGCGGGTGGTCTTTAAAAGGCTGTTCGTCCACAATCCCGGGTCGGAAGTTAAAATTTCCATGGATCTGTTTCAACCCGGGACAGCAACCCCCGGATATGGGGCAGAAAAACAGGGCGGGAAAGCGGTGACCGATCTAAAAGCTCATTAAATAACTCCCTGCCTGTTTTCATGTTATGCCCCTTGGCGCTTCTTCAATTCGTCAATATCGATCTGGATATCGTGGGTGATGGGATGGCCAGGGGGAAGGTACTCGTTTTCAATCATCACACCGCATTGAGGGCAGTAAAATTCCAGAAGCCTGCAATAGTTCTTATCCGGGCAGAAACTGTAAACAGAGCCGTTCACCATCGGCGGATGCACCTGTTCCAGGGGTTTTTCCGCCACAAGGCAGCCCTCTTTATAGTTCTGGCGGGCATTTATCAGAACCCGGCCACAACGCTGACAAAGCCAGTTTCATTTTTCAGATCAATTTCCAGGGATTCAGTGATTCGGATTTTCATGTCAAAGTACCTCCTCTAAAATCATATTATTATACTGATCCACATCTAATTCCCAACCTCGGAACAAAGAGACTGGTCTGTTCGGATTCCACCAGCACCGGACCGGTGAGACTGTGTCCGTTCGTCAGAAGGGATCTGTCGTAAACCGGCATCTCACGCAACCCTTGGCTGGAAAAAATACTCCTGCCGCCTTTTTGGGCCGTATCGACGCTCCAGGAAGCCCTGGGAATCTCTTTAATCTCATAATGGGGGACGGCTGCCTTGGCAGTAAGGCTGATCATGGTGACAATCAATTCATCAGAGCTGCTCCCGGTTTCTTTTTCTAGAATTTCCCGTGCAGTCTGGACGGCCTTTTTAAGCTCATCCGGACTATTAAAAAAATCATAAGCCAGTTCCATCTTGATTTCACGGTCGTGATCCTTGTTTTTTATGAACAGATCCAGGAAAAGATCAGTATTTTCCATGAAAACCTTCTCCGCGCATATCCCTCCTGGCCTCCTTTTCCATGGCGGCCAGAATATCCTTCGTGGGATTAAATCGCTGTTTTCCGAAAAGGCATATCTGTTCTGCTGGAATACAAATGCCCCACATCCATGCTTGATGAGGAAAATGCAGAAAAGACTGCTGAGAAAGGTGTGATAACGATTCTTTTCAGGCCGGCGATGTGCGCGATGTCACAACAGTGGGACGCCCCGGCACCGCCGTACACAACCAGCAAGGGGTCTTGATCGTTATTGAGCTTTTTCTTGATCTCCCGGACTTCCATACCCATTGTCTGATCAATTCTGGCCCTGATCCGGAGAGCGGCTTCTTCTACAGAAATCCCCAGAGGGCCTGCCACTTTTTGGGCAATGACTTCTCTTGCCTTCCCAATATTGAGTGCCATAGTGCCGCCCAGAAAAAATCCGGGATCTAAAATACCCAGCACCAGATCGGCATCGGTCACGGTCGGTTCATACCCGCCAAGGTCAAAACATACCGGTCCTGGCAAGGCCCCTGCGGATTGCGGTCCCACCCGGAGCCGGCCGTCTTTCACACTGGCAATGGAGCCGCCGCCCGCACCAATGGCACGGATGATCATCATGGGGACATTTATGGTAAACCCCTCCACGTCGGGAAGAAGAGTATAGCTTTCCTGGTTGTTGTTGACAAAGCCGACATCGCAGGATGTGCCGCCCATGTCCGCGGAAATAAGGCTCTCTGCATTGTAAAGCCTGCCGATGAGGCGGGCGCCTGAAAGCCCGGCAACAGGGCCTGAATTATAGGTATTGATCGCCCTTGTTTTGGCAACTCGTGCAACCGCGCCGTTGTTGTGTACGATGAACAGGTTGTTATGATAGGAATGCTGACGGAGATTTTCGCTGGCCTTATACAAAAGCCTGGCCAGTTTGTCATGGATATATGCATTGAGAACGGCTGCGTTGATTCTTTCCCTGTTGCCGGACCGCTGGGAAATATCGGAAGATAAAAGACGGGTACGGAACCCAGGAAGTCCGGGATATTCGTTTTAATGGTTTGCGTACGAATCTCTCATTCCCTGGATTGCATTCTGAATTTGTAAAAGCAACCACAATGCAGCGGGCGCCCCGGTCTATCAAATTCTGTGCCGCAACCATGACAGACCTTTCATCCGGTGTCTTATGAATTTTTCCTGACCGGTCCACCTCCTCACCCAGGGCAGCCACCATTCCCGGCAGAATCAGGGCGGATTTATGGTCTGTGCTGTCTGTCGGGGCAAGATCCTCACTTCCTGAACTTACCAGCAGCCCGACAATACTGCCGTCTCTCTGAATGATCGTATTCGTGCCGATTGTGTTGGAAACCGGATGATATCGGTTTCATAAAGAAGATCCTCAGTCTTCACCCCAAAGCGTACCGCCCCTGCCTTAATGCATTCCAGAAAGCAGACTGTGAGATCGTGAGGCGTTGTGGGAACCTTAACCGTTTCCACCTGATCATTGAATACGAAAAAGCCGTCGGTAAACGTGCCGCCTGTATCAATATCAATCGTGTAACCCATGACTTCTTACCTCCTTAACTATTTTTGGTTCAGTTGGTAAATCAGGAATTTTTATTCAGTCCGGTGTTTCTTTAAACTCGGAATCAGATCCTTTGCCAGCCAGAATGCCATGCAATATAAAGGAGACAATCTCATCGGCCACCGCTTCCATGGACAGGGGGCCTTCAGGCCGATACCAGCGAAGATACCAGTTGATAGTCCCCAGAATATTAAAGGCTGCGATGGTGATGTTTCCGGAATTCAGAAGGCCTGATGCCTTTAATATGCCGAGTTCTTTGCGGTATATTTGCAAATCTTTTGTTGAATCCGGTAATTGATTTCATCTCCCTTTTCCGAAAGATGTTCTTCATCCAGAAAAAAATCTTAACTTCCTTTTTATAGTAATCAGATGATTCAATATGGGTTCTGACAAGCTTTTTAAACCGTTCCAACGGCGGCATGTCTGTCTGTACAACCTTGTACAGTTTGTCCATAAGCCCTGTGGAGGCAAATTCCATCACCGCCAAAAGCAGGCCCTCTTTATTTCCAAAATAATGATAAATATTGGAAATACTCATGTTCATGGCCCTGGCTATGTCCCGGATGGATGTTCCGCTAAACCCTTTGGTGGAAAAAGTTCAATCGCAACCTGTATCAGCATTTCTTTATTTTTCTGATGCTCACTCACAAATTATCTCCCATTCATGTCAAGTTTCTGATTACATATCAATCGTTCGATATGGTGTCAATACTATTTTCTGTAATAAAAATCATACCCCCAATTCAACAGCGCAATGCCTTATAAGGGATTGGTTCAAAAAAGTCGGCTGCCCGGGATTTCGGCGCTGTTAAATTCGGTGTTATCTCGGATCCCCACCTGGATATCAAGGGGATGAAAATGAGTGCGAAAAGTGTGAATTGCGTCAGGAAGACGTTTCAGGGACTGAACATGGAAGAGGACCTGTGATTTGTCCTTGTGACAGGGGATCTTCTGCTCGACGGCGAGGTGGAAAATGCAACACAGATGAAATCGATTCTGGATACGCTGGAGTATCCCTACTTTGTCATTGCCGGCAACCACGATTATATCCCTGCCAATCCTGAAAACAGGCGGGAGGGATTTTCTTACCTGACCATAGACGAATTTGTAAAAACCTTTAAGGGACATGGCTATGACAATGCCGCAGAAGTCAGGGAGCTTTTGAGCAGTTATGCCAAGCCGCACCTGTCGACAACATACAACTATAATGTCTATCAGCCGCGCAATCCTGAGGCAAGCGCATATTATCGGTGTGTCGAAAATCATTTTAAAGAGTTGGAGCGGGCCTGGGACGACATGTATGCATCCCGGTACGGCTTCTAGCGGACATACGTCATGACGGTGATTTACAGATATAGTGGGTTTTCAGTATTCCTAAACGGCTTCGGATCTATTATCTTTATGACCGGAAACGGTTGGCAAAATTGTCGATCTGCGCCTGGAAGGTGATGAATGCATATCTAAAATCTGTTGTTTCCGACACTGATGCTGTTCCCGGTGCCAGCATTGCGGTACAAACTTACAGTGATTTTCTCAATTTCAATCCTCACCTGCATGCTATCACCTCCGACGGCTGTTTTCTTAATGATGGCAGTTTTAAAACTGCTCCAGACTTTATGCTGGAAGATCTGGAAGAAATTTTCCAGTATGAGGTGCTGAAAATGCTCAAGACGAGGGAATAATTAATGATGCCGTCATAGAAATATGCTTTCATGGCTCCACAGTGGTTTCCATGTTTATATCAGTGACAGAATAACACCCTCCGACAAAACCGGGCTTGGCAACCTGGCCCGCTATATTATCCGGGCCTGCTTCTCCCAAGAGCGGAGGGTCTATGTTCCGGCTGAGAACTCAACAGATGGTGTCGCCAAAGTGGTTGACACATCAAAAGATGAAAAATCCCGTCAGAACTGGGCACGCCCGATTCAGAAAATTTATGAAGTCGATCCGCTTGTGTGTCAGAGGAGCATTAATATTTTTAATTTTGGGGAGTTTCGATACTTTTTAATAAAAAGCAAGGTCTTATCCCTTTTCTATGGACAATCGCTCCTGATTTCTCTGCCCTTTCTCAGAAAAAAACGCGGGATGCAGGTTTTTATTCCCGGAGCGATATTGGCAATCGTTACCTTTGTGTCGTACAGCCCGCACACCCGCTCTTCTATCAAGACGTCACCGGGCCGGCCGTCGGCAAGAACCTTTCCGTTCTGAAGCATCACCACCCGGTCCGCTATCCACAACGCATGATCCGGGAAATGGGTGGCTTTGACAAAGGTGTATCCTTCGGCGGCCAACAGCCTGATCTGTTCCAACAGCCTGATCTGGTTTCCGAAATCCAGGCTGGCTGCCGGTTCATCCATGATCAGAATATCCGCCCCTTGGGCCAATGCCCGGGCGATCAACACGCGCTGCCGCTCCCCCCCGCTGATTTCCGTATAGTTTTTATCCTTGAGCGCCGTCAGGGACATCTTTTCCATGGCATGGCAGGCCGCCTCTTTGTCGGCGGCGTTGTATCGGGACAACAACGGCTTGTGGGGCATCCTTCCCATCAGCACCACATCCGTGACCCGGTAGGCAAACGCCATCCGGTGAAACTGGGGGACATAGGCCACTTTTCTAGCCAGTTGCCTGGGAGTGATCTCTTTTAACGGCCGGCCGTTGAACAGGACCGCGCCGCTGTCCGGTGAAAAAATCCCCAATATAAGCTTGAGAAGTGTAGTTTTGCCGCTCCCGTTGGGTCCCAGCAGGGAAACGATTTCCCCCGGTTCCACCGACAGATTGACATTGGCCAGCACCGGACGGTCAGCATAGGAAAAGGTGACATCCGTCGCCCGGATCAGCTCCATCTGGACCACCCCTTTCCCGCATTGCCCAGAATCACGGCAAACACCGGAATTCCCAGAAAGGACGTAATGATGCCCAAAGGAATCTCCACCGGAAACAGGAGCCTGGACATGGTATCGGCCATCAACAGAAAACCGCCCCCGACAGGACCGCAGCCGGCAAAAGAATCCGATTGTCAGGCCCTGTAAAAACCCGGCACATGTGGGGAATGACCAGTCCGACCCAACCGATGGTGCCGCACAGCGCCACGGTCAAACTGCTGATCAGGGCCACGATGACGATAAACACCAGGCGCCATCCCCGGGCGTTCACCCCAAGGGATCTGGCTTCTTCCTCTCCCATGGTCAGAATGTTGAGATGGGGAGACAGCAGGCACAACACCAGCATCCCGACGGCAATGGGCCCGGAAAGCACCAGGGCGGTTCTGCCGTCCGCCAGGGCGAATCCGCCCATGAGCCAGTAAACGATGGCCGGCAGTTGGTTATAGGGATCAGCCAGGTATTTCATCAGCAGAAATAGGGAATTGAAAAGACCGGTGCTGATAATCCCCCCCAGCACCAGCATGAGAATCCGGTCTCCCCGGTAGAAACGGCTGAGTCCCACAGCAAGCCCCACCGCTGCCACACCGAACACCACGGCATTGACCTGGACCATGATCCAGCTGGAAAAAACCACCATCCCCATCGCCGCGCCAAAGGAAGCGCCGGACAAAATACCCAGTATTCCCGGCGACACCAAAGGGTTGATGAAAATGGCCTGGAGCACGCCCCGGATACCGACAACGCCCACCCACAATCACCGCCCCAGGATTCGGGGCATCCGGATATGGATTAACACCGTTCCCAGAATATCCTGCCGCTGCGGTTCCATACAGGAAATCCCCGTCAGTTTCTGGAACAGGAAACAAGCCATCTCCACTGGGCTGACCGGATATCTTCCAAGCGCAAGGGAAACGGTCACAGAAGCGATCAATAAACCGGAAAGCACTGCCAGAATAACAGGCCGTCCCTTCATCGCGCCAGGACCTCTGCCAGTAATTCGTCATCCAGTTCCACCCCGAGAAAAAGCCGGTAAAACAACCGGGTGTCTGCCACCGGATCAAAGGCATACCGGTCCGGATACAGCAGATGGGTCAGCCACTGGATGCCCAACAGGCGCATAAATGATGGGGGACGGTCGAACCAGCTGAAAGGCAGCCGGGGGATGGAATGCACACGCCGGCCCCTTACTGCCGGTATACTCTCCCAGATGGGATTGCCGTACACCTGATCCACAAACTGTTTTTCATGGGCAATGATCACATCCGGATGGAACAGCATTACCTGTTCGATGGTGACCCGTTCCATGCCGAAATCATTTTGCGGTTGGCAGTGGAATACGTTTCTGCCTCCGGCAAGCGGGATCAGTTCCGCATGGACGGATACGTCACAGTCGGTCATCAGCCCGTCCGTCCCCTGGGCATAATATACGGACACCCGCCTGTTTTCAGGGATGGCGGCAACGGATTTCCAAACCGATTTCATGGTTCTGTCGGCATAGGCCTGCAGTTTATCGGCCCGATCTTCTTGCTGGAGCAGACGGCCCATGAATGCCAACGCCCGACCCCAGTCTTCAAGACGATCAATACAAATATAGACCAGGGGCAGTTTCAACCGGTCGGCGACCTGTTCAATCTTTTCGTTCATGGCGGATGTCTTCCACTTCCACACCAACATGATGTCAGGCCGGACCTCTAACAGTGTTTCCTGATTCGGGGCCCTTCCCTGGCCAAACCAGCCCCGACCACCGGCAGGGTTGCCATGGCCGGAATCAGATAATCCAGTTCCGCCGGGTGAAAGGCATAGTTCAGCCCGGCGATGAGATCCGGGGCAATGGCGTACAACATATAGGTGGCAGGGGGGAGGCACTGTAGACACTGGCAATGGTATCCGGAATCTCGACCCTTCGTCCGGCCATATCCACAATTTCCCGGGCCGTGGCCGGCGTTGAAAGCGCCCAGGACAGAGCCAGGCTGATGACAATGGCCATCGGTATCAACCCGGGATATTTTTCCATGGTCACCTTTTTTCCCTCAAGTGATGGGCCGTAGCACCGGCGTATGTGAAGTAACCCTGCCGTTTCCAGACGGACCAGGGAATCAGCCACACACGAGATCTCCCCATCTGGTGGGACACGTAAAGAATGGGAATCTGAAAACGGATGCTCAGGGTCCGGATGAACGGGAGCAGTTCGTGTGTGCGTGCCTGGTCCAAGGAAGCCAAAGGTTCGTCCATGAGCAGTAGATCTGGGCTGCACAGCAGGCTCGGCCGACGGCCACCCGCTGCTTTTCTCCGCCGGACAATCTGGCTGGCCTGCGTGTCAGCAATGATTCGATCCCCAGAAGCGACACCACCGGATCAAGCCCCACAAACCGGTCCGACGGCTTCAACCGATTCATGCCAAAGGTCAGATTGGCCCGGACCGTGAGGTGGGGAAACAGCCGGGCCTCCTGGAACACATACCCGATCCGGCGTTTTCCCGGGAGAAGATGAATTCCTTTTCGCCGTCAAAACAGCAGCGGTTCCCAATGGTGATTCGTCCCCGGTCCGGCCGTGAAAGCCCGGCCACCATGTTTACCACAGACGTTTTGCCGGCACCGGACGGCCCAAACAGGGCTGTGATCCCGGCGTTTTCTGCGGTAAATGAAACATCCAGGAAAAAGCCGCCCTGCTGTTTCTGCACCCGGACATCCACCTTGTTGTTAGTGATCCTGCTGTTTTTACCGCCATATGTCAGTGCGTTCGCTGCCGTCATCGTCATCCTTTCATGAGCGTGTCAAACCGTCTGGCCATCCATTCCGACAGCACCAGGGCGGTCATGGCCAAGACTACGGAGATAATGCACAACCGAAGTGCACCGGCCTCGCCGTCCGGCACCTGGGTAAGGGAATACAGGGCCAGGGGCAGGGTCTGGGTTTCACCTCGGATGTTGGAGACAAAGGTGATGGTGGCGCCGAACTCCCCCAGGCTCCTGGCAAAGGCCAAAATGGTTCCAGTGATGATGCCGGGCACCATCAGGGGCAGGGTAACCGTGAAAAACACCCGGCCCCGTCCGGCCCCCAGAGTCCTGGCCGCATCCTCCAGCCCCTTATCCACGGCATCGGCCGACAGCCGTACTGCCCGGACAAGCAGGGGAAAAGCCATGACCGCCGCGGCAACGGCCGCGCCTTTCCAAGTAAAGGCCAGGGTGATCCCGAAAGCATTATAAAGAAATCCGCCGATGATTCCTTTTCTGCCCAAAAGCGCCAGCAGCAGATAACCGGTCACCACCGGCGGCAGCACCAGGGGCAAGTGGATAATGCCGTCCACCAGGCCTTTCCCGGGAACCGGCAACGGGACAGGACCCAGGCCGCCCCGATGCGGCCGGAAGGCTTGCCGCCACGGCCAAAAAAGAAACCTTGAGGCTGAGCCCCAGGGCTCCCATTCCATGGGAGTCAGGCACCATACCTCCATCAGCGGACGCTGAATCCGTATGTTTCAAACACCCGGACTGCAGCTTCCGACCGGAGAAAGTCCAAAAACGAACGGGCCGCCGGGCCGGATCTCTTCAGGAC
>LQAG01000261.1_pt1 | contig 18697 bp, 30 predicted proteins | sample 1535801 | NCBI WGS metagenome assembly LQAG01 (sample SAMN04331584, study PRJNA305678) | bioreactor metagenome | isolation source: bioreactor_3 inoculated with Wadden Sea sediment 1st replicate of a... | place: Germany:Bremen | reverse complement strand
CAGGCGTGCACCGTGACCAAGTCCACCCCCAGGTCCGCCACCCGGGACATGGCCCTGAACACCGTAGCACTGATGTCATGCAGCTTGAGATCCAGAAAAATCCCTGCCCCGCTCAGATCCCCGGACCATTTTCACCACCGCCGGCCCCTGAAGAATGAACAGCTCCAGTCCCACCTTGAACATTCCCCACATGCGCCCCCAATTGCCTGACTAAAGACTGGGCTTCCGCCATTGACGGCACATCCAGCGGAAACACGATATAATCCCTGCCTGCCTTTTCCATATTTATCCCTCTCCCTACCGGTCATGCCCTGTCCTATTTACTTTCCAGACCAATAACCTCAAATATTAGGCGGAAACGACATCCCCCTGTCAAGCTCCCTCCCCTGCCAGCGGCACCCTCCCACCGGCCGTCTATTGCTCAGCGGAGCCCCCGGCGGGGTGTATTGCTGACGGGCTGCCGGGGCCATCCCGGGGATTCCAGGCCGGCGGTAAGACACCCTGCGGGGGGCAGTACCCCACCCGGAACGCTTTCCTCCTGCCATCCCCGTTTACACGGATTCGCCTCCGTGCGCCTTTAATGTCACCCAACTTAGCCTTACGGCTCTGAATTTCTGAAACGAACGGATTGAAAAATAAAATTAATTTACCGTGGAGTTTTAAGCGAAACGGTTCATTTTCCCGCCACAACATGCTACATATAATTCTATAAGTGACTCACCTGATTCACCGTCCGGTTTGGTGCCGGATAGCGGCCCGGAGAGTGCGTTTTTTGAAAAATAGGAGAACCATGGAACCCCGAAAATATACGCTGACCATGCTGGTAGAAAACGAACCCGGAGTCACGGCCCGCATCACGGGCCTGTTCGCCGGAAGAGGCTACAATATCGAAACCATCTGCGGCGCCCCCACCGCCAACCCGAAAATGTCCCGCATCACCATCACCACCTGGGCCAGCCCCCAGCTGCTGGCCCAGTGCATGAAACAGATCCAGCGGCTGGTCAATGTGATCAAGCTGCGGGACATGACCGGAGAAGAAGCGGTCAAGCGGGAAATGGCCCTGGTCTGCGTCAAGGCGCCTCCGGCAGACCGGAAACAGGTCGAACAGATCATCTCCGATTTTCAGGGCCGGCTCCTGGACAAAGGACAGGCCCATCTCATCTTCGAGGTAACCGGTGATGAAATGACCGTGGATGTGATGCTGGAACAGCTGGCCCCATTCGGAATCAAAAACTGGCCCGGTCCGGGGTCCTGGCCCTGTACCGGGAACCCTGATTCATCACGCAAATATCCATGTTTTCCATTTAACTGTTGAAATATGGGAATCATCAGTGGTATTACATCCGAAATCATGAAATATTACAAACAGATACCCAGGAACCGTCATGCCTCCTGCTGACACACATCAACGGCTCAGACACCTTCCAGGGTGGACCACCTGCTGGACGGCACCCGTGAGGACGACCGGTTTGCAGCCGTTCCCAGACAAGTGATCACCCGGGCCGCCCGGACCGTGCTGGACCATCTGCGGCAACAGATTCTGGACGGCCGGACCCCTGATTTTGACGACGCAGCGATTCTGTCGGACATGGCATACCACTGCCGGGAGATCCTGGCACTCAACCTGGTGCCTCTGATCAATGCCACCGGCGTGGTGCTCCATACCAATCTGGGACGGGCCCTGCTGTGCAAAGACGCCCTGGAAAACATCCGGACCATTGCCGGGGCCTATTCCAACCTGGAACTGAACATTTCCACCGGCAAACGGGGACTGCGCTACACGGCTGTGGAATCCCTGATCTGTGAACTGACCGGGGCCGAGGCGGCCATGGCCGTAAACAACAATGCCGGGGCCGTGCTCCTGGCGTTGAACACCCTGGCACAAGGCACCGACGTGGTGGTGTCCAGGGGCGAGCTGGTGGAAATCGGCGGATCCTTCCGGGTGCCGGACGTGATGACCAAAAGCGGGTGCCGCCTCAAGGAAGTGGGCACCACCAACCGGACCCATCTGAAAGACTATGCCGGGGCTGTCACAGAATCCACCGGCATGCTGCTCAAAGTGCATGCCTCCAACTACCGCATCCAGGGATTCACCGCCAGTGTCGGGCTCAAGGATCTGGTGACCCTGGGCAAATCCCACGGGATTCCGGTGATGGAAGATCTGGGATCCGGGACTCTGGTGGATTTCTCAGCCTACGGCCTTCCATCGGAACCGCCGGTGGCCCGGTCCGTGGCTGCCGGTGCGGACATCGTGACCTTCAGCGGGGACAAACTGCTGGGCGGCCCCCAGGCCGGCATCATTGTCGGAACCAAACGGGCGGTGGATTCGATCAGGGCCAATCCGTTGACCCGGGCGATTCGCATCGACAAACTGACCCTGGCGGCCCTGGAAGCCACGTTGCGCCTGTACCGGGATGAGCCGACCGCTGTCAGGGAAATTCCGACTCTGCGGATGCTGACCATGGACTACGACCACATCTGCCGGAAGGCGGATGCGCTGTACACGCAGGTGAAAAACGTCTGCGGCCCCAACGACAAGGTGGCCTGTGCAGACATGAACTCCCGTCCCGGCGGCGGATCCTTCCCAGACCTGGAACTGCCCACCCGGTGCGTCACCCTGATACCTGCAAATCTGTCCGTGGCCACGCTGGAGCGCCGCATGCGCCTGTCTTCTCCGGCCATTATCGCCAGAATCGAAAACAACCGGTACATCATGGATCCCCGGACCCTTCTGCCCGGGCATGAACCGCTTATCGCCTCAACCCTTCATACCATACTGAGACCATCATGACACCCAGATTCGCCTCCAGGGAATTTCATTTTCTCAAACCGGAATCCGAAGCCTCTCCGCCCATCCAGGCCCCGGATACCTATTTTTCAGATCTGGTGCACCAAAAACCGCAGCGTTCACCGGATTTGAACAGCGCCTATTATCGACGGACATCCCCAATAACAAGTTTGTCTGTGCCGTGATTCAGGTGGCGGAAACCGCATCTGAAAACACACGGGAAACCGCCAGAGAAATTTTCGAATCCTGGCTCCGCTCCATGTCGGACAACCGGAGAGGCATCTGGGAATCCCTGGATGACCGGACATTCGTCCTGGTCTTTTGGGATTACAAGACCCAAAAAAAAGCCATGGATCTCCTGGAATCCCTGAAAACCAACATCACCCAGGCCCTGAAAACCGATCTGCTGGCAGGCCTGTGCTGGTTCCCGTTTCAGGACTGTTCCCGGTCCGAGGTGTTTGCCAATGCCCTGAAAGCCATTGATCATGCTGCGTTTTTCGGATTCGGCCACACTCAGCATTTTGACGGGATTTCCCTGAACATCAGCGGGGACCGGCTGTACCAGCTGGAACAGTATGAAGCCGCCATTCGGGAATATGAAAAAGGCCTGGTCCTGGCTCCCAAGGACATCAATCTCATGAACAGCTTAGGCGTCTGCTACGGGGTCACCGGAGACGTGGAAAAGGCAAAGGCCTGCTTTGAATCGGCCCTGAAAATCAGCCCCAAGGAGATTATGGTGCTCTACAACCTGGGATTGACCAGCCAGGTACTGGAAGACACGGACAAGGCTGTGCTTTACCTGCGCAAGGCCCACGGCATTGACGGCCGCATATTCGAGGTGGAACTGCTGCTGGGCATCTGCTGTTCCAAAAAGAAACCGGACGCGGCCCTGCCCACCTGGAAACCGCGGCCCGGGAAAACCCCAGATCCAGCATGGCGTTCCGGATCATGGGGGAAATATTTCTCGAACAGGATGCCCCGGACCAGGCGGGAACCGCTTTCAATTCAGCGGTCAAACTCAACCCCCTGGACCCTGCCGCTCTGTCCGGTTATGCATTGGCCATGACCATGAAACACCGCAATTTGAAAATCGCGTTGACCTTTGCTGAAAAAGCGTAGCCCTGGCGCCGGAAAACAAGGTGTTTCAGGAACGGATGAAGCTTGTGCAGCGGGCCCTGGATGGAAATGACGTTGATGCCCCGTCCCAGAAACTGGCCTGAGAAAGGGAAAACAAACCCATGACAAAAAAAAAAGACCTTTCTTCTCTGATTCAAACCGCTGTCGAAGACAGTATTCAAGTAAAACAGTCCTTTTTTGACACGCACGGGACTGCGGTGGAATCCTGTGCCCGGAAAATGGCGGACACCCTGGCATCGGGCGGCAAAATCCTGCTGTTCGGCAACGGCGGCAGCGCAGCCGACTGTCAGCACATTGCCGCTGAATTCGTCAACCGGTTTGCGATGGAACGGCCTCCCCTGGCCGCCATCGCCCTGACCTGCGACACATCAGTTCTCACCAGCATCGGCAACGACTATTCCTTTGACGAAATCTTTTCCAAGCAGATTCAGGCCCTGGGCCGCCCGGGGATCTGTGCATTGCCATCTCCACTTCGGGCCACTCTCCCAATGTGATCCGGGCCGCTGAACAGGCAAAACAAGCAGACTTATTCCTGGTGGGATTTTCCGGCGCCGGCGGGAAGCTCAGGGAACTCAGCGATATTGCTTTTGTGTCCACTCCCCGGTGACGGCCCGAATCCAGGAAACCCATATTCTACTGGCCCATATCCTGTGTGACCTCACCGAAAGGATCCTGTTCGCATGACACGGCAAGACACGCATCTGGATTGTTCAGGGTTGAAAACCTATTCCATTTTTGACCGCAACAGCCTGGTGTCTCACAAGGAATTTGCCCGGCCCTGGGAACGGGGCAAAGACTTCAGTTCCTTTCTGGACACCCTGCCGTCCATCCTGGCCGGCAACGACATCCGAACCGTGATCCAAGCGGTGGCAACGGCAGCACAAAACCGGTGTCCTGTGTGTTTCGCCATGGGCGGGCATGTGATCAAACCGGTATGGCCCTGTCATAATCGATCTCATGGAAAAACAGGTCATCACCTTGGTGGCCATGAACGGGGCCGGCATCATCCATGATCTGGAAGTGGCCCTGGCAGGGAAGACCTCCGAAGACGTGGCCGGCAGCCTGGAAAACGGCCGTTTCGGCATGGCCCGGGAAACTGCGGACTGCCTCAACCAGGCCATCGGCCAGGCGGAAAAAGATGGTACCGGCCTGGGCCGGGCCGTGGGGCAGTTCATTCTGGATCAGAACCTGCCGTATCAACACCTGAGCTTTTTGGCTGCCGGGACCCGGCTCGGTCTCCCGGTTACCGTGCATGTGGCCTTGGGAACCGATATCCTGCACATGCATCCGCAATTTGACGCGGCTGCATGCGGCCGGGCATCCATGCACGATTTTCACACCCTTGCCGCACAGGTCGCCCGCCTGCAAAACGGGGTGTTCATTAATGCGGGATCTGCGGTGATCCTGCCGGAAGTGTTTCTCAAAGCACTGACCCTGGCCCGGAACCTTGGCCATCCGGTGGACCGCATCACCACCGTGAACCTGGATTTCATCCGCCATTACCCGCCCCATGACCAACGTGGTCAACCGGCCCACCCAGGGAAAGGGCCGGGGGATCAGCCTGGTGGGACACCATGAACTGCTGATCCCCTGATTGCCGCAGGGGTCATCGAGTCTCTGGCATCTGAAATCCCCGGCATCTAATGGTTTTATTCCCTCTTCCCTTGAAAAACCGGTGATAACGCCTTATATTGTGTTTTTAAAATAACGATTATCAATGAGGTGTATCCATGCCGATATATGAATATCAATGCAATGCCTGCCGGAAAGAATTTGAAGCCCTGGTGCTGGGCAAAGACTCGCCCGCCTGCCCGGCGTGCTGCAGCCATGACCTGTCCCGGCTGATGTCCAAATGCGGATTTGTGTCAAAATCCACCGGCCCCGGCGGAGAATCCCAAGTGACCACGTCATCCTCATCTTCTGCCTGCGGCAGCTGTACCGCCGGCAGCTGCGCCAGCTGCGGCATGGGATGACCCATGCCTGAAACAATCCGAATCGGCACCCGGGGCAGCCAGCTGGCCCTGTGGCAGGCCCGTCATGTCAAAACCTGATTTCAGAAGCATTTCCTGACATTCACGTATCCATCACGTGATCAAGACCACGGAGACCGGATCACGGACCGGCCCTGGCCCAGGTGGGCGGCAAAGGCCTGTTTGTCAAGGAAATCGAAACCGCCCTGATCAACCAGGACGTCGACCTGGCGGTCCACAGCATGAAGGACATGCCCGGCGAACTACCTTCGGGACTGACCATCGGAGCGGTCCCCTGCCGGGAAAATCCGTTTGACGTCCTGATCTCCCGAAAAGCAGATGCTGACCGACTATCCGCTGGGAACCGTCGTGGGCACGTCCAGCCTGCGCCGGGCCTCCCAACTCAAATTTCTTCGGCCCGACCTGGAGATCCGTTCCATCCGGGGAAATCTGGATACCCGGATACGCAAGCTGATGGCCGGGGACTTTGATGCCATCGTGCTGGCGGCTGCCGGTCTGATGCGCCTGGGCCAGGCAGACCGGATTACTGAATTTTTAGATGAGACCCTCATGATTCCGGCTGTGGGACAGGGAGCCCTGTGCATTGAAACCCGGCTGAATGATGCGAAAACCGCCCGGATCATGCAGAAACTGGACCATGCGCCCACCCGGACATGTGTTCAGGGAGAACGCGCTTTTTTGAAACAGATTGAGGGGTCCTGCCATATCCCGGTGGCGTGTTATGGACAAATGGTTGCGGATCAGGTTCAGCTTACGGCAGTGGTGTCCTCGGAAGACGGCCGGGAACGGATACTGGAACAAATTAATTCCCCTGTCATCGATGTTGTCGCCCGGGGACGGGAACTGGCACAGACCATGCTGGAAAAAGGCGGCAGACAGATTCTGGAGGCCATAGAAATCCATGACAAACCATCCCGGTAAGATTCAAGCCGGTAAAGTATATTTGATCGGAGCCGGTCCCGGAGATCCGGGCCTTCTCACACTCAAGGCAAAATCCTGTATCGAGCAGGCGGATGTAGTGGTGTACGACTACCTGGCATCCCCTTCGTTTCTGGCCTACGCCCGTAAAGATGCCCACTGCATCTACGTGGGGAAAAAGGGCGGGGACCATACCCTGACCCAGGAAAAATCAATCTTCTGCTGGTGGAAAAAGCAAAACAGGGCCTAAAACGTGGCACGGCTGAAGGGAGGAGACCCTTTTGTTTTCGGCCGGGGGGCGGAAGAAGCCCAGGAGCTGCTGGCGGCCGGCGTTGCCTATGAAGTCATCCCGGGAGTGACCTCTGCCATTTCCGCACCCGCCTATGCCGGAATTCCGGTTACCCACAGAGACCACACCTCGTTTGTCTCATTTATCACCGGCCATGAAGACCCCACCCGGGAAAATTCCCGGATGCAGTGGGACCTGTTTGCAAAATCCGATGCCACCCTGGTGTTTCTCATGGGGGTGAAGAACCTGACAAACATCGTCACCCAGTTGATGGATCACGGAAAACCCGCGGATACCCCCATCGCACTGGTCCGGTGGGGCACCACCCCGAAGCAGCAGACCGTCACCGGGACTCTGGAAACCATTTTGGACATTGTTCAGAAGGCCCGATTGAAATCTCCGGCCATTATCGTGGTCGGATCTGTGGTCACCCTGCGGGAGGAACTGGCCTGGTTTGACAAAACCCCTTTGTTCGGGAAAAACATCGTCATCACCCGGGCCCGGGCCCAGGCATCGGGTCTGCTGGCCGACCTGACCCGGCTGGGGGCACACTGCATTGAAATTCCCACCATCCGGATCGAGGCGCCTGCCGACAATACCCCGGTCATTGATGCGATCCACCGAATCAGGCAATATGACTGGCTGGTATTCACTTCGGTCAACGGGGTAAAATTCTTTTTTGACACCCTGTTTGGCCTGGGCAAAGATGTCCGGATCCTGGGACATCTGAAATTCGCCTGCATTGGTCCTGTGACCAAGCAGCGGCTGGGGGAATACGGGATTGTCAGCGATATCCTTCCGGATACATTCCGGGCCGAATCCGTGGTCAAGGCATTCTCGCCGGCAGATATCCAGGGAAAGTCGGTGCTTCTGCCCCGGGCCAGAAAAGCGAGAACCATTCTTCCTGAAGAACTTGCCCGGATGGGCGCACAAGTGGATGAGGTCCCTGTCTATGAGACTGTCCTGGAAGAGGAGGCCGGTGCTGAACTCATCAGTTTGCTGGAAAAGGATCAGATCGATGCCGTGACCTTTACCAGTTCCTCCACGGTGTCCAACTTCATGACCCTTCTGCCTTCAGACAAGACGTCCCGGTTACTGGAAAACGTCACCATCGCCAGTATCGGCCCCATTACGTCGGATACGGCCCGCTCATTCGGTCTTGAACCGGCGGTCGAAGCGGATCCCTTCACGATTGACGGGCTGGTGGACGCGCTGCTGACGCACTATGCCAAGGGAGATCTGTCATGAATGCAGGAAAACGCTCTATCAATTATCTGCGGATTTCAGTCACGGACCGGTGCAATTTCAGATGCCGGTACTGTGTCCCGGCCGCGCCGTTCTCCGTGATTCCCCACGAACAGATCGCCCGGTACGAAGAAATTCTGAAAATCACCCGCCTGGCCTGTGACATGGGGATCACCAAAGTGCGGATTACCGGCGGAGAACCGTTTGTAAGGAAAAACATCCTCTCTTTTCTCGAAAGACTGTGTGCGATTGAAGCCCTGAAAGATATTTCCATCACCACCAATGGATCGCTTTTGACCCGGGAGAAAATCCGGGCAATCATGGACATGGGCATTCACCGGCTAAATTTCAGCCTGGACACTCTGGATCCGGCTCGTTTCAAAGCCATTACCCGCCGGGACCGGTTCGACCAGGTATGGGAATCCATCATGACCGCCCATCAACTGGGTATGTCACCCATCAAAATCAATACCGTGGTAATGCGGGACATCAATGAGGATGAAGTGGAGGCCATTGCCGGTCTAACCCGTGATTTCCCCTTTCATGTCCGGTTTATCGAGTACATGCCCATGGGAGAATCCCATCTGGAAAAACAACAGCAGGTGTTGACGGCAGAGATCCGGGAGCGGATCGAATCAAAACTGGGGCCGTTGAATGAGATTCCGCACCATGCCAATGACGGGCCATCCAAAAATTACCAGCTGTCCGGGGGCATCCGGTGTGATCGGGTTCATTACTCCCATCTCTTCTCATTTCTGCAGCGAATGCAACCGACTGAGGCTGACATCCCGTGGATATCTGAGGCCCTGTCTACTCAATGACTATGAAACAGATATCCTGACACCGTTGAGAAAGGGTGCGGATGATGCCCGATTAAAAGAGATCATTCAAACCTCTCTCAAACACAAGCCGTTGTTTCATTCCTTAGGCAAACCCAGTAACAAAGATATCCCCGTCAGCCATATGACCTCCATCGGAGGATAAAAAAATCTTGGAAACTTTGAAAAAAGAACTCCCTGAAAATCACATTTTCAGGGGAGTTTTAAATAGGCCCGGCCGGTGTCCGGCCGGAAATCCAATGGAGGCGTTTCAGACTAGTCCATAATCAATTCAATCTGTACCATGGGCGCTACATCTCCTTTACGGGGACCCAGCTTGGTAATTCTGGTATAACCGCCCTGCCGAGAGGCAAATTTTCCGACATTTCATCGAAAAGTCTGTGAACAACATCTTTTTCCCGGATTACTGCCAGGGCCTGACGTCTGGCATGAAGATCACCCCGTTTGGCCAGTGTGACCATATTATCGGCAATGATCCGCAACCCCTTGGCTTTGGCTTCGGTGGTTTTGATGCTGCTGTGCTTGAACAGGGACGTCACCATGTTTCTAAACATCGCCTTCCGATGACTTGAGGTTCTGTTCAGTTTTAAAACGGATTTTCTATGTTTCATGGCGATTATTCTCCTTGCTGATTATTCTCTTCTTCCGGTGGGGGTTCGAATCCTTCAAGGTCCATCCCCAGGGAAAGATCCATGGAAGCCAGAACTTCTTTGATTTCATTCAATGATTTTCGACCGAAGTTCTTGGTTTTGAGCATTTCATTATCGGTTTTCTGAACCAGTTGGTAAATGGTATGAATTTTGGCATTTTTAAGGCAGTTGGAACTTCGGACAGATAATTCGAGCTCATCCACGGAACGATAAATGTTTTCATTAAACTTGCTGTCGTTCTCTTCCCCTCTGTCTTCGGAAAAATCCGGTTCCTTTTCCTCGTCGAAATTGATGAAGGAATTCATCTGTTCCTTGAGAATTTTGGCGGCATAGGCCACGGCATTTTCCGGCAGCACGCTTCCGTCGGTCCAGACTTCCAGCGTCAGTTTATCATAATCCGTCTTTTGTCCGATACGGGAGGTACCAACCACATATTTTACGCGTTTGATGGGAGAAAACACTGCGTCGATGGGAATGGTGCCGATGGGCGCATCTTCATCCTTGTTGGCGGATGCCAGCGCATATCCTTTTCCGGTTTTGACCACCATGGTCATATTCAGCACCCCGTTCTTGGAAAGGGTGGCGATATGCTGTTCCGGATTCAATATTTCAACTTTACCGTCCGGACTGACGACATCCGCACCCGTCACTTTGGTTTCTCCCTTGGCGCTGAGTGTCAGGATTCTGTCTTCCACATCGTATGCCTTAAGTTTGAGTTCCTTGAGGTTCAGAATAATTTCAGACACATCCTCCCGGACATCGGAAATCACGCTGTATTCATGCAGGGCATCATCAAATTTGACCGATACGATGGCCGCACCGTAAATTGATGAAAGAATAATCCGCCGCAGAGAGTTTCCGATGGTGATGCCATATCCCCTTTCCAGGGGCTCACACACAAATTTCCCATAGGTGGAGGTTGTGGTGACATCAAGCTTTTCCGGCTTGATCATCTCTCGCCAGTTGACATATGCTATTTTTTCAGATGACATTTAAATCTCCTGAATCTTTATTGGAGCCATCATAATTTCTGGATGGGTCCTATTTTGAATACAGCTCGACTATCAACTGTTCCTGTATCGGCAATGTGATGTCTTCTCTGGCCGGAATATTGACCACCTCACCTTGAAATTTTTCCTTGTCGATTTCAAGCCACTGAGGAATTCCCCGTCTGACAATGGCATCCAGAGAATCAGTTATGGCCTGAATCTTTTTACTTTTTTCACGCAGTGCGATGATATCCCCTTTTTTTACCTGATAAGACGGAATATCCACTTTTTTCCCGTTCACGGTGAAATGGCCGTGCTGAACCAGATGTCGTCCCTGGTTTCTGGAGTTAACAAACCCCATTCTGAAAACCGTATTATCCAGCCGGGTTTCCAGCAGACTCAGCAGATTGGTACCTGTGATGCCCTTCTGTCTGTCCGCGCGTTTGAAGGTAATCCGGAACTGCTTCTCAGACAGGCCGTAGATTCTGCGAACCTTTTGTTTTTCCCGCAGCTGAAGGCCGTAATCAGACACTTTGGGGCGTTTTTGCCCATGTTCTCCCGGGGGATATCCCCGCCGGTCAAAACTGCATTTGTCAGAAAAGCACCGGTCGCCTTTCAAAAAAGCTTGATATTTCGCGTCTGCACTGACGGCAGACTGATCCTGTATAACGTGACAACGTTTTCCTCCTTTATCAATCCAATGTGGACCTATACTCTTCTACGTTTGGGCGGACGGCATCCATTGTGAGGTACCGGAGTGACGTCCTTGATCATGGAAATATTAAACCCAGGGCATGCAGAGCCCGCAGAGCGGATTCCCGGCCCGGACCGGGGCCTTTGACGAAAACGCCGATATTCTTCATCCCATGTTCCATGGCTTTGGTGCCGGCGTCTTCAGCCACCAGCTTGGCGGCAAACGGCGTGCTTTTTCTGGAACCCTTGAATCCCTGCATCCCCGCACTGGCCCAGGAGATGGTATTTCCGTTTTCATCGGCAATGGTGACAATGGTATTGTTGAACGTGGATTGAATATGTACGATCCCGGTGGAAATGTTCTTTTTTACCCGTTTTTTGCTAATGGTCTTTTTAGACTTTTTTGCCATAGTATTTTAAACCTTAATTGAGTGAATTAATGCTATTTCTTCTTTTTAATTGCGGCTCTTTTCGGGCCCTTCCGGGTTCTGGCATTGGTGGATGTACGTTGACCATGACAGGGAAGGCCTTTTCTATGGCGCAGTCCACGGTAACAACCCAAATCCATCAGCCGTTTGATATTCATGGAACTTCTGTTCTGAGTTCCCTTCGACCTTGAAGTCCGAGTCAATGGACTTGCGAATATCGTTGACCTGCTCTTCAGTGAGACTGCCTGCCTTGACCGTCGGATCGATGCCGGTTTTGTCAAGAATCTGTCTGGATCTGCTGGGACCGATACCATAAATATAGGTCAGCGCAATCCACGCGTGCTTGTCTTTTGGTAAGTCTACTCCTGCAATACGTGCCAAATTTCCTTCCCCCTATCCCTGCCGCTGTTTATGGCGTTTGTTAATACAAATAACCCTGATGACACCACGTCTTTTAATGATTTTACAGTCTCTGCATATTTTTTTCACAGATGCTCTCACTTTCATCTATCTACTCCTAATCTGGTTGTTCCGTTTATTTGTAGCGGTATGTAATTCTTCCCCGGCTCAAATCATAGGGTGAAATTTCAACGGTGACCCTGTCTCCGGGCAGAATTTTGATAAAATGCATTCGCATTTTTCCCGAAATATGCGCCAAAAGGACATGTTTGTTTTCAAGTTCCACTTTGAACATGGCATTTGGCAGAGTTTCAAGTACTTTCCCGTCAACCTTGATGGGTTCTTCTTTTGCCATAATCTTATATTCATCTCCTTTTGATATGCAAGGTTAAGATCTGCCCTTGATCCGCCTGGCACCGGACCTTCCAAGAAAACCGTCATAATTGCCTGTGATCAAATGGGATTCGATCTGTGATATCGTGTCGATGGAAACCCCGACCACAATCAGCAAGGCGGTACCGCCAAAATAAAAAGGCACATTGAACTTGTCCATGAGCATGGTGGGAAGCACGCATACGGCAGATACGTATATGGCGCCCGCCAGCGTGATCCGCGTCAACACCTTGTCAATATATTCGGATGTCCGTTTTCCCGGCCGGATCCCTGGTATATATCCCCCGTTCTTTTTCATATTGTCCGCCACATCATCCGGGTTGAACTGTACGGCCGTATAAAAAAAACAGAAAAAGATGATAAATCCCACATACAATACGTAATACCAGATGGTCCCCGGGCTGAACATGGCCGCAATGGTCTGCAGGATGGGCATGTTGGCAAACTGGGCAATGGTGGTGGGAAACATGATGATGGACGAGGCAAAAATCGGCGGAATAACACCGGCAGTGTTGATTTTCAGCGGCAGATGCGAAGTCTGCCCGCCATACATTTTGCGGCCCACCACCCGTTTGGCATAATGCACCGGAATCCGGCGCTGGGCCTGTTCCATGAAAATGATGCAGGCCACCACCGTGACCATGATCACCAGCAGGATAATAATAAAGAAAATGCCCATTTCACCGGTACTCATCAGCCGGACCGTATTGCCGACAGCAGACGGCATGGCTGCAACAATACCGGCAAAATAATCAGGGAAATCCCGTTTCCAATGCCTCTTTCGGTAATCTGTTCCCCCAGCCACATGATAAACGCCGTGCCTGCGGTCAATGTAATGATGGTGACCAGCCTAAACCCCCAGCCGGGATCCGGTACGATGGGAACACCGGCCGGTGACGTCATGGACTCCAGCCCCACACTGATGCCGAAACCCTGGATGATGCTCAAAACAACCGTTCCATAGCGAGTGTACTGAGTTTTTTTCTTACGGCCCGCATCCCCTTCTTTTTTTAGCTGCGCCAGGTGAGGCACCACCACCGTCATCAATTCCAGTATAATGGATGCACTGATATAGGGCATGATTCCCAGGGCAAAAATAGACAGGCGCTCCAGGGCACCGCCCGAAAACATGTTGAACATGGAAAACAGGTCCCGGAGGCAGCTGCAAAAAATGAAGCCAGTGCAGCGCCGTCAATTCCTGGCGTCGGAACATGCACACCAATCCGATAGACAAACAGCAAAGCAAGGGTGATCAGAATCTTGCGTTTGAGTTCTGGCAGCTTCAACATATTCTGGTAGCTGTTTTGTATCATCTTGACAATGTCCTCACTTGACAGGGCTTATTCAACACTGCCACCGGCAGCTTCGATTTTTTCTCTGGCGGTTTTGGATACCAAATATTTTCAGCACCAGTTGCTTTGTCACATCTCCGGTACCCAGAATTTTGATGCCGTCCACACGGCCTTTGACCAGATCCGCCTGGTACAAGGCCTGAGGATCAATGGTAACTCCCTCGTCAAACCGTTCCAGATCCCTGACATTCAATACCGCCAGATTTTTTTTGAAAATATTGGTAAAGCCCCGTTTGGGCAGGCGCCGGTAAATGGGCATCTGTCCGCCCTCGAAACCGGGCCTGACATTACCGCCGGAGCGGGCTTTCAACCCTTTATGACCCCGGGTGGATGTTTTTCCCATACCGGACCCGGGTCCTCTTCCCACACGTTTACTTTTTTTTCTGCTCCCCGGCGCTGGTGCCAGATCATGAAGCTGCATGCTATACCTCCTCTACTTTCAACAGATGGGACACTTTTTTAATCTGCCCCTGAATGACAGGATCATTCTTATGTTGCACGGTCTGGTGCATCCGTTTGATTCCCAGTGACCGGATGATCCGCGCATGTTTGGCAGGACGTCCGATCGTACTCCGAATCTGAGTGATTTCAGTTGATTCGCCATTGCAATCCCCTTTGATGCTACATCAAGTCCAATTTAGATTTCTTCCGGTTTCAGGCCCGCCGTTTGGCCACATCCTCTTTCAGGCAGAGAGACTGCAATCCGGCCATGGTTGCCCTGACAATGTTCTGAGTGTTATGGGTACCAATGCATTTGGTCAGGATGTCGGTCACGCCCGCCACCTCGAGGACCGCTCGGATGCCGCCGCCCGCAATCAGGCCGGTACCCGGAGAGGCGGGTTTGAGCAGCACCCGGCCGGCACCGGCCTTTCCCACCACTTCAAAAGGGACCGTTCCATTCAGCAGGGAGATCTTAACCATGTTCCGTTTGGCTTTTTCCATACCTTTTCGAATGGCCTCCGGAACCTCCGTGGCTTTTCCCAGGCCGTATCCCACACTGCCTTCACCGTCGCCCACCACCACCAGAGCACTAAAGCTGAAATTCCGGCCGCCTTTGACCACTTTGGCAACCCGGTTGATTTTGACGACTTTATCGATTAATCCATTGTCTTCCATTTGCTGTCTAGCCAAGGGTTCCTCCTTAATTAGAATTCCAGACCAGCTTCACGAGCCCCGTCTGATAGTGCTTTGATACGTCCATGATACAGAAATCCGTTCCGGTCCAGCACCACTTTGGTGATCCCTTTATCCAGGGCCTTCTTGCCCAGAACAATCCCCACCGCCTTGGCGATTTCCTGTTTTTTTCCTGTGACAGGCGCCTGCTTGTACGCTTTATCCAGGGTGGAAGCGGACACAAGGGTTTCCCCTCGGGTATCGTCGATAATCTGGGCATAAATGTGACTGGAACTCCTGAAAATACTGAGTCTGGGGCGGTCCTGAACGCCTAAAATGCGTTTTCTGATTCTTTTCTTCCGCTTGAGTCTTGCCGTAACTTTTGGTGATGTATTTCCCATGATATCTATTCCCAGGTTTTAGTTTTTACCCGCAGTCTTGCCTGCTTTTCTCACAATCCGTTCATCCCCGTACATGATCCCCTTCCCTTTATAGGGTTCAGGAGGTCTGATATCCCTGATATTGGCTGCAGTCTGCCCCAGCAGTTCCTTATCGATCGCGGTAAGGGTGATTTTGTATTGTTTCCACTGACGCACCGACCCCTCCGGAAGCACGTATTCCACTGGATTGGAATATCCCACGTTGAGGACCAGATTGTTTCCTTTGGTTTCCGCCCGGTAACCAATACCCGCCAGTACCAGCTGCTTTTCATATCCGTTGCTGACGCCCGTCACCATATTTGCTATCAAAGACCGAAACAATCCCTGTAACGCGACTTTTTTCTTATCATCCAGATCGGTTTTGACTTGGACAACCGAATCGTTCTGCTCAATCGTAACCGCCGGGTGTACCTGACGTTCTAGACTGCCTTTAGGCCCCTTGACCTGAATCGTATCTCCATTCAGGGTGACCTGTACCTTGTCTGGAAGCTGAACCGGCTTTTTTCCTATACGTGACATATTTTTTGACTCCTGTCTTACCAAACATTACAAAGTACTTCACCGCCGACGTTCGCTTCCCTGGCCTGTTTGTCGGTCATCACCCCTTTTGATGTGGATATGATGGCAACACCCAGTCCGTTCAAAACCGGCTTAATCTCCTGTGCTTTACTGTAAACCCTGCAAGACGGCTTACTGACCCGCTCAATACCGTAAATGGTCGGCTTGCCTTCTTTGACATATTTCAAATAGACACGGATTTTTCCCTGCTTATCATCTTCAAGAAACTTGTAATTCTTGACGTACCCCTGCTCCTTCAGCACCCGCACCATTTCCAGTTTCACTTTTGATCCGGGGATATCCACTTTAGCAAACCCTGCTTTTCCACCGTTTCTGATGATGGTCAGCATGTCTGCAATGGGATCACTCACTGCCATGTTAAATCTCCTTGAAATTCCGCTGACGTCTGTGGCCAGCGAATTGTTTGAACCAATTTTCTGTTACCAGCTGGACTTGGTTACCCCGGGTAATTTCCCTTCGGAAGCAAGGGTTCTGAAGCAGATTCTGCAGATCCCAGCTTTACGAATGAATCCCCGCGGCCTGCCGCACAACGGACATCGGTTATACCCACGCACAGAAAATTTGGGTTTCCTTTTTGCCTTTGCAATTAACGCTTTCTTGGCCAAACGTTCCTCCTTACAGAAATCTAATTTTTAAAAGGCATTCCCAGATATCGCAGGAATTCTCTGCCTTCTTCATCTGTCTGGGCCGTGGTAACGACCGTGACATTCAAGCCCTTGATGCTGTCCGTTTTGTCATAATCGATTTCAGGGAAAATGATATGTTCCGTAATCCCCAGGCTGTAATTGCCCCGGCCATCAAATGCTTTGGCAGAAACACCTTTGAAATCCCGGACACGCGGCAGTGCGATATTGACCAGCCGTTCAAAAAAATCATACATTTTTTCCCGTCTAAGGGTCACTTTGCATCCAATAGGGAGATCCGCCCGGATCTTAAAATTGGCAATCGGTTTTTTGCCCGGGTCACTACCGGTTTCTGGCCCGCGATCAACGCCAGTTCCTGCGCGGCTGATTCGATGATCTTGGGATTTCTAACTGCTTCACCCAATCCCATGTTCAGCACGATTTTTCTAATTTCGGTACTTGAAATCCATTCGTATAATTAAATTTTTCCTTTAATTTCGGAATGACTTCTGTATTGTACTTTTCCTTTAGCGTGGTCATTTGCTCTCTCCGGATCTGATCTTAAGCATCGATCTGCTCATTGCATTTTTTACAGACACGAACCCGTTTTCCATTTTCCAGCTTTCTGGTTCCAATCCGGGTCGGCTTCACGCAGGCATTACACATGAGCATAAGATTGGACACATGAATGGGCATGTTCTTTTCCACGATCCCGCCCTGTGGATTCGCCTGAGTCGGTTTCTGGTGGACCTTCACCACGTTGATATTTTCAACCACAACGCGGCCGGTCTTTTTGATAACTTTCAGTACCTTACCGATTTTATCCTTGTCTTTTCCGGTAAGCACTTTAACCTTGTCATCTTTTCTTTATTCTGATTTTTGCGGTTTCCATTATTTTTGCTCCAATCTTCCGGCTAGTTACAAAACGTCAGGAGCCAGAGAAACAATTTTCATGAATCGCTTTGCCCTCAACTCTCTTGCCACCGGTCCGAATATGCGGGTTCCCACCGGTTCATTGTTTTTGGTCAAAACCACCGCAGAATTGTCGTCAAACCGGATTGCCGACCATCCGGTCTGAATATTTCCTTTTTGGTCCTGACAATCACCGCCGGTACGATATCCCCTTTTTTGACCTTGGCATTGGGGATGGCTTCCTTGACAGAAACGATAATAATGTCACCAATGCTGGCATATCTTCTTTTGGACCCACCCAACACCTTGATGCAATACAATTCCTTGGCTCCGGAGTTGTCTGCAACCGTCAGTCTTGTTTCCGTTTGAATCATTTTTCAACTCCTTAGAATTAAACGGCTTTTTTTAGTGATCTGGGTCACCCTGAACCGTTTCAGCTTACTTAGGGGGCGGGTTTCAATGATTTGCACTTCATCCCCGATTCGGCATTCATTTTTTTTCATCATGGGCATGGTATTTTTTGTATTTGTTTGATATATTTTTTATATTACTTTATGCTTGAATATACCGTTCCACCTGGACAATCACGGACTTGTCCATTTTATCTGAAATCACCAGCCCCTTGAGTTCTTTTTCTTGCCTTTATGCATATTTTCCATTTTATTTCACTCTCAACCAATGTTCACATTCATCTGTCTGGATACCGTGTAGAGCCGGGCAATGTCTTTTCTAATCTCAGACAGTTTTGCCGTGTTTTCAAGCTGGCCGATGTCATTCTGGAAGCGAAGATTGAAAAGCTCTTTTTTCAACGCCACCAGCCTATCCTGCATCTGGCTTCATCCATTTCCCTGATTTCACCGGTTTTCAACATGGTTAATTCCTTTCCACAAAACGGGTTTTCACGGAAAGTTTTCGGCGG
>LQAG01000260.1_pt1 | contig 18717 bp, 24 predicted proteins | sample 1535801 | NCBI WGS metagenome assembly LQAG01 (sample SAMN04331584, study PRJNA305678) | bioreactor metagenome | isolation source: bioreactor_3 inoculated with Wadden Sea sediment 1st replicate of a... | place: Germany:Bremen | reverse complement strand
TTTTGGCAACCGGTATACACAGGTCTTCAAGCGTCATGGGAACCCCTTTCTCATCATCTGCCAGGAGCTTGGTAATGGCTGATTTCTCAAGCATGCGGTTCGATTCCAAGTATGCCGCCAGATCAGCCCGGAATTTCATATGCTTTTTCTGGCTGCTTCCAGCTCATCGTCCAGCCGATTGTAGGACGCCTCTACTTCGTGACCGGCATCAGCCAGAATGTTGGAGATACCAAGGATTGAATAGGCGTCAAGCTCTCGGGCTGCGCTTTCATCCTGGGCAATGCAGAAAAGCATTTGCTTGACGCTATTCAAATTTAAAAGGCCGGTGCTGATATCGGGCTGATAGCCGCCTCTAAATACTGTCATGAGCACCCCCTTTCATGTCCGTGTTGATAGGGATGGGGATGATTTGCGATAGGGTTTGATGTTTCATTGTTGGGCCTCCGTAGATTTGTGATTAAGCCCCTTTCATTCGACCAAAAACAAAAAGGGCAGCATAGGGGTTGGTCGACCGGTCTACGGAAACCGGCAGCCCGAAGGCTCCCCCATGCTGCCCAAATATCTTGAGCGTCCAATCTCCCCAAGTTTGGAAGATGCGTACGTATGCATGGAATATAAAAAAAGCGTTCACAAAAAATGTAGACGCTTATTCGCGTCCGTAGTTCCCGGCGACCAAACCGGTATCCCTGAATTTGCAGGAATAATGTCATATTATTCGGGTCTTAGGATGGTGTTCAAGGGGTTTGTAGTAATTTCAGTTTTTCAGGGACAGGATACGACAGATGGGACCGGCCCCACCCCTTGATCGGAAAACCGTTACAGAATCATTTTAACAGGGCATTAAATTTACTCTTGCCTTTCGCTATCAGAGATGTTTTTTCCAAAAAACTTGATTTTCAAAACAATGCGTTAAATTACCCGTTGCATTTTTTGACAGGTAATGTTTTATAAATTTAATGTAAACTGACAGGTGTGAGTTTTTTCAAAAGAGAAAAAATTGCCTCTATTAGGCAGAGCCTGAAACGTTTTTGATCGATAGGGGTATTCGAAGTGGATTTATTGCTGACTTGAACTAATCTTTTAGATGATGCGGAGGAGCTTTTGGAAAATAATTTTATATCGTCATACTTGTTGAGGCTAAACCATAATTATAAAGGCTTATTGGTAACCATTTCTGCTATCGTGACCATCGCTATAGGTGCTATTACTTTTTATCAATTTTTTTCTAAAACACCTCAAGAAATATTGGTTGGAATGGGATATCAATGGTCAGCAGAAGATTTCCAAAGGTCAGTTAAATTGGGGGACGTGAAAGCCGTTAAATATTTCTTGCAATCAGGGATGGATCCATATACTGATAGTCAATTCGGGCCTCTACCTGTCAATCTGTGTTTCGTCACGAACAATCCCGAGGAAGTCCTAAGTACCATAATCAAACATTCAAGAAATTTTAATATCAACAAAGTATATCGGTCATTATTCCCTGATGCAACACTTATGAATAGGGCATTAGAGGTTGAGAATTTGAAATTAGTTAAAGCGTTAGTAGAAAATGGAGTTAACCCAAATAAAAAATTAAAAGTCTCTAATCAAGCTTTGACCCCACCGCCAACATTAGATTATCGTTCGAAGATACACCTTTAAATTATATCAGGGGGAGAATAAACAAGTATGGAGAAACTAAAGAAAGGCGTCAATTAGCGTTATATCTGAAAAAAGTAGCACCAAACTCTGACAGAGAGCCTCCTGCAAATGGCTCGACTTTCCAAGATTTTTTGAATGAAAGCAAAAAGAGAAGCCAGAATCGTGTAGACCAGCTTATGAAGGATTGGGAAAAAGGAATAAGAAGGTAATTAAATTGTCTTTTTTGTTTATTGATCCAAAGAGCTGAAACTGTCAATTTAATACCGGATTTACCGGCTCCGGCCTAATCCCAATTGTCCCAGGACAGGACATTTAACTTGATGAAGGAAAATTTCCTTCATCCTTCATAAAAAGGCCTCTATATAGATGGTGGAATTTTCCCACCATCTTAATTGTGGGAATCCTCACCTTTAAACCTGCTCCACAGGATTATGGAGAAGGGTCGTGATCTGCGACTCTTTAACAAAGGGTGTGATTCGCAGACCCTTGACCGGAGAAATTTTTACGCCGGCCACTTGCCCTCCCCATTAAAGAGTGTCAAATTCACACCCTTGAGCCTGAGAGGGGTGCGGGATTCCAGCACCCTTGGGATGAGGTGTCCCTAAAAATTGGGGACACCGGTCTCCGTATTTTTGCGGAGTCCTTTTTGCATCCCGGGTGCTATAATTACCCCGGATGAGGGTAATTACCTGGGGAACCGGCGGCCAGGAAGGGGTAACAACCTGATCGCGCCGGGCACCTTTTAACGGGAGGTTGCTGGCCCTGAAAGGACATCATCGATTTCACGACGTTTCTGGATAATCCGTTTTTTCCACCTTGCCGGGCCGGGGCCACCCAGAACATCAGCTATTTCCGCCGTTTTAAAGCCAAATATATGAGACAGCAGAAACGCCTTTTCATCATCGGTATATCGGTTAATGTTGGAGTTTTTCCCGTATATTTGAGCACAGATTCCCTTGTGTCCAGTATCCGGACAATTCTGTTTATTCGCTCCACAGCCCTGGTGAAATAGCTGTGAACTGTCGAAAAATCAACCCCTAAATCATCAGCTATGTCATACAAGGGACGTCTCTTAAAAAAATACTCAATAAACACGGTGGTAAGGGTGAGCTTTAGCCCATCGGTGTTGAACTCCACGCCATACTCCCTGTCTTCAAGGCCCCGGCCTTCCGGCATGGATGAGAAGCTGTAAATAATGCCCTTTTCCGGCAGGATCACAATGGCGTCCTTGTCTTGGATCTCTGCACAGCCGTTTGTGTTCTGAATGATTGATTTAAGCTTCTGGCAGATGTTTTTGCAGGTATCGGCCTTATCACAACCATTGCATGGTGACACGGTTTCCTCATGCGGCTGGTCCTCCTGCTGATCCCCAGGCAACCATCCCAGGCGTGAGCGTTTCCTGAAAGTTTCGTTTACTCCACCCGTTGTATCCCCAGCGTTTAGCATTGCTTGCTCCTTTTTAAATCGGGCACCCGGTTTTGGTTGCGGAACCGACAGATTCAACCCTATGAAATCGGCAATACATGGTATGTTTGCTATTTTACAATGTTAAAATCCCCGGGTGCCCGAAGCTGTTTTTATTCAACAAACTCGTCCCCACCAGGAAGTGGTGACAGATTCTCAAATCCCCGGACATCGTTCCGGGTAAGGAATTTCTTTTCAATGCCGATCTGGTAACACTCATACCGGGTTTTCTGGTCACCCCTCAGAAGGTTATCCAGCTTGAATTCACAGAAGTATTTTCGTTTCTCCAGCTCCGTGAACAACACCCGGTTACAGGCCTGTTCTATCCGGGTCAGCCAGGGCACCAGGGTATGAACGACAAAGGACCGGTTCTGCTCGGTCACATTGGAGTAGGTTGATCGGTCATGGTCCTGCACCAGGTTCAACGGCACCCGGAAGGCCCGGCATATGTCGATAACGGAAAACTTCTGGCTGTCGATCATCTGGGAGTCTTCAGGTGAAAGGCCCACGGCATGATATTCCATACCCTCTTCAAGGATCGCGGTCCCGTGTGAATTCCCGCTGCCCTGATACGCATCGCGCCATGATTTTTTAAGCCGCCCTGCTGCCTCGTCCCCCAGCTTACCCGGATGCCTGAGAATTCCACCCGGCCTGGCGTCGTTGCTGAAATACTTGCCAGAATACTCGTTGATAGCCTGAGCCCTGCCGATGGTATCCCGGAGCATGGCCAGGGGGCTCAGTCCCACAACACCGTCAAAGGTCAGGCCCTTGATATGGAGGATGTCACGCCAGGAATAAGGCTTTTTCTGGCCGTCCTGAAAGTATTCATATACCAGAATGCCGTTATCCACTTTCACGGTCATATTCTGAGGCAGAAGGGGCCAAAGGGCTTGAATCGTGCCGTTTTGATCCCGGTCAATATATGCGTATGCGTTACCCCTCAAAGCACAGTGACCCACCAACAATTCAAAGAGAGACACCGAATCCATGAAGGGATTGGGGGAATCGTGAACCAGCTTATACAGGCTGAAGTCCCGGGCTCGGCTTTTGGTCCCATCGGGTTTTCTTTTATAGACCATCAAGGGAAGGCTGCCGCATGATTCAGCCAGAACCCGGACACAGGCGAAGACGGCAGGGATGGCCATGGCAGACTGTTCAGTCACACGCTGGCCGGTAAGGGTCGAGCCTGAAAAGCCCAATTCAGACCAGTTATAATTCACATCCGATAGAACGGCCCGCTTTCTTTTCTTCTTGAAAAATTGAACATTTTTACTCCGTAGTTTTGCAATGAACAACCATGTCACCATCCCGGTGATTGTCTTCAATGCCCAGGATTTCACAGGTATTGCCGTTGTGGATAACGCGGTGGGCAGAACTCAGGGCAGACACGGCGTATCCTCAACTTGAATCAGTTGAGCCACCACTGACCGGCGGTGATTCGCTCAAGACCTCTGAGGGGAATATACTGGCACCAGGTCGGTGATCCGGACACGGCGGCCCATGATTCAACCGTTGATCCCATACCGTCCGTGGTGGTGGTTAGGGCCTGGATTTCAATTTTTTGGTCTAACTTTCGGGGGTCGATCATGTTCACCTCATGGAGAGTAAAGGGGATGGAAGGCCCACCCCCTTATGGTCACTACGTCGCGGAGACTGCATCCGGTGCGGTTACCGGGGCTTCCTTGGCCCTGCCGACAATGCCGTATACTCCCACCACCCCGGCGGTGATCCCGGTCCCGGTGTAGTCCAGTTTCACCCGGACGTAGCGTTTACCCCCCTTATATCCAACATACTGGACAAGGCTGTCTTCTGCCGCTGCATCCACCTTTGTGAACGCTCCCTCGATCTCGTCTGAGTCCACAGCCGTGAAATCAGCGTCAGCCGTGGTGTCACATTCCTACAAACCGGGGTCAGATAGTTGGATGCATCCACACCGGTTAGGGCACCGATGGTCACGGCCAGGACAGCCCCGGGAAATTCAGCAGTATCCAGCAAGGCTGATGCAGTGTCAGTGCTGGCCAGGTCCTGGGCTTCCAGGAGAACATTGATTCCGATATTGTTTTAAGATCACGTCTCATATTTACCTCAAAAATTAAAAAGTCTGTATGGTGCCATCAGGGATTCTATGGCCCTGGTGTTATCTTTTCCGTCAAACAGATCACCGCATATCAACCGAATGGCGGCCTTGATTGCTTCCGGCACATCGGCAGCCAGCCCGTATCCGCAAACGAACCGGGCTGTCACCGTTCCGGCAGCCTCATGGAGCGCTGGGAAGTTGTAACCACTGCCGAAAACCAGGTAAGCCCCATCGGTGCCGGAGAACATCAGGGTATAGTCATCAGCCAAAACAGTCTGTTCCACTCCATCAGCATCCAGATATTTGATATGGGTGATTGACTGAGTTTTCCCATAAGGCATGGTCCGCAGGGCTCCGTTTTTATACTTCAGGAGGTCATCCCAGGAGCGGCAAACCATATCCCATGTCTGGGTTATCAGTCGTCGGGACATAAACGCCTCTGCCTGTTCGGTGGCGGCCTTTATAAAATCGCCTAAAAAAACATCATGTTCTGCCCCGTCCAACCGCAAATAATAATTGAGGTCGTAGGTTACAATCGGCAGAGTGGTCGGTGCGGTGACCAGTTTGGTTTCCATGACTATGCCTTCATTGCCAGGTATTTCATGGCTTCGGGAAGAACCAGCTTGCCGTCAATCCGCTGGTTTCCCCGGTAACCGATCTGGCCTGTTGCTGCATACAGTTCCCGGAGTTCCTGGAAGTAACGGCCCTGGCGGTCGGCTATCCAGTAATAGGAGAAATCACCAAACAGAATCGCCTTGTTCCCGGCGGTCGGTGCGGGTACGCTGTCCGAAACGTGGATAGGCCGTCCCAGGAGGGTGGAAGGGACATCCACCTGGAGGGATTCCTCAAAGATGTAACGGCCATTTCCGTCCTTAAGCTTTCGGATGAGCTTCAAGGCATCGTCAGACATCAAGAAAGATGCCCGTTTCCGATAGGGGCGGCCCAGTGAGTGAACCAGGTCGATCAACTCGTTACTGGTAATGGCCGTGGTTGCTGCAGCGGTGACGCCCAGTTCAGCATCCAGCAGGATTCCGGACGGCTTTTCTACACCATCGCCGTTGATAAAGGCGTCCTCTTCCTTGTCGCCCATAGCCTTGCCGAAGTCATCAGAAATGAAGGCAGACAGGTTGAAGCTGTTATCATGGACCAGCTCTTCACTGGCAAGCGTCAGAACGCCCAGTTTATGAGCCCCAAGAGTCTTCTGGCCCAGTGTCACATCACTGGCGGTGTAACTGCCTTCTTCATTGATCCAGTATGCGGTGGTGTTGCCGGTGACAATGGGGATCTTCCGGTCGCTGGCGGTCTTAATCACCTTGCACAGGGAGCGCATGATATTGGCATCATCCAGGGCCTGGACCAGTTGAGTTTCAAACGAATCCGGTACGGCAAAGCCCATTGAAGGATCAGACCCAATCGTCAGGGTCCGAATCTCATCAGCATAGAGAGCCCCACGGCCTTCCCTCATGAATTTGTCATAAACCCGGGCGTATTCTTTGTCGGTGCGGAAGTCTCTTGAACTCGGCTCCATGATTTCGATCCGGGGTTTGTGGCCGGTGCCGGTATCGGCGGTGGTCATCTCCATGGCCTCGATTCTGAGGTTCAAGTCTTCAACTTCAGCCTTCAGGGTCCGCAGCTCGGCTTTCTGGTCGTCGGTAAGGTCTTTGGTCCCGGCAAGGGTTTTCATCTTGTCCATGCTGGCCTTGCGGGTCTGTTTCAGGTCGTTTACATCCATCTTCGTTTCCTTTGCATCAAAGTTTCTGTTTATCTGGGCCGTGGGGTCGGCACCTGCCGCCACAAGGCTGCATTCGTAGGGTTGCCACCGGGTGACCCGGTACTTCCCGTTTTCAGGTGGTTCGCGCCTCATAGTGACGTATCCGATGGACAGGTTCCGCAGGATGCCGTCCTGGACATCTTGCCAGACCGAATCCTGGGTTTTACTGAAGCGCAGAACACCACGGAGTTCAGTTCCTTCAAGGAACAGCTCTTCAACGATACCCACGGGAAGGGTCCGGTCATCATGGGCAATGATCAGGGGGAGGGGTGCCCGGCTCAGGTCAACGGCATCATTGGAATGAACCAGGATTTCCTTGCCGTCATACCTGGGGACAGGGTATTCAGAAGAGATAACCGCCTCAACGGTCCGGTCTTCTGCGCTCCGAATTTTGCCAATTTGGAAGGATCTGGTTTCAATGGTGGGATCACCGCTTCTAAATCTTACCGCTTCCATTTACTTTCCTTTCCGGCCAATAAAAAGGCCGATCTGAGAACATCGGGGTTCTCGAATCGGCTACTTAGAAGCGCTAAAACAAAGGCGTACTGGACGCGCTGAATATATTACTTTTGATCTATGCTGCTATTTTAGTAATATTATTCTTTTAAGTCAACTATTTTCTTGCATTTTGGGCATTTAACCTGGATTCTGATCAAAAGGCCCACGGCGATCTTACGGTTACAACAGGGGCAACGGTACTCTTTTTCTTTGGTGTTGGTTTTCATATGAACATCATACCCCTTTCAGCATAAACGGATTGTTCAATTTTATTTCTGATCGCTCCATCCAGGCCCATGACGGCGGCAATCATCAGGTCTATTTTTTTCGATGGATCTTTTCTTTGACATCTTCACGTTACCGGCCGCATCCAGTTCTACCACAATGTTGGAGGCGCACCACCTCAAGACCGGGTGTTCAGGAAACATGATCCCTCTCTCCAAGATCAGCTTCATCAATTCCTTGGTAGGCGGGGACATATCCTTGAAGCCCTGCCCGAACTGGATTACAGGAACCCCCTTGTCGTCAATTTCCCTTATGATCTGGGTGGAGCCCCACCGGTCAAAGACAACTCCCTTTAGGTCATAGTCCTGGGCCACCTGATCAATACGGTTCATGATATACCCGTAGTCAATGGCAGCTCCCGGGGTTGCCTCGATAAAGCCCTGATCCCGCCAAAGGGCATAAGGAACGTGGTCCCGGTCGGAGCGCTCCCGGATCGCATCCCCAGGGCACCAGCAAAACGGAAGCACATAAAAGGGCTCGATTTCATCCACGGGAGGGAAGGCAAGGACAAGGGTACTTAGGTCTGTGGTGGTGGACAGATCCAACCCGGCATAACAGGACCGGCCCCGAAGGTCTGGCAGGTCTCCCACACAGGAATCATACTTGGCCATCTGGAGCCAAGGGGATTCTGCTTCCGTCCATATATTCAGATACAGGCGCTTGAACGTGGCCTCAAAGGCCGGGGATGCCTTGGCCTTGTCACACTCCCGCTTCAGGAATTCCAAAAAGATGGACTTGCCAAGGTTTGGGTTTGCCTTGGCCCAGGTGGCCGGGTCGGTCCAATCGTCTTCCGGATCTGCCTCGTAGATCACCGGGAAAAAGCAGGGTCTTCAAGAATGCCGTCTCTTACCTTTTTGGCGTAGCTGTATTTTCAAACAGGATAGAATGACGGTCATAACCGGCGGTACTCATGTTCACAAATAAGGGGGCCTCCCGGCTGCCTTGGGAGGTGGCCATGGTTTCCACCAGATCCCGCTTGACCACATGGGTTTCATCCACAAACCCGGCGCTCAGGTTTGCCCCGTGAAGGTTATAGGCTTCGGAGCTTACCACCTTCAGCCAGCCGTCATTCCCGGGGCATTGGATAGTATTCTTGAAGACATTTAAGCGGTTTCTGAGTTCATCCTCCAGCCCGATTATTAGCTTGATTGTGTCGTGCATCTGTCGGGCCTGTTCACGGTCACCAGAACCTATCATAATTTCCGGCGTGTTCGGATCGCCCATGAACAGCTCCACCAGGCTCAGGGCAGCACCCAAAAGGCTTTTGCATTCTTCCGGGGGATCAGCAGTAACAATTCCCGATATCGGCGCAGGCCCGTTGCCTCAGATTTCCACCCATAGAGGTGACCGACAATAGCAGCAAGCCAGGGCTCCAGGATGAACGGCTGTCCTTTCAACGGCCCCCGGACATGGCAGCAGCAGCTTTCAATAAAATCAATGGCGGTCTGTCCTACCTCGATATCAAGATAATACCCTTCGGCCTGGGCGAACGGGTCGTAGTAGTCCGGCGCGCTGCCCAGCTTGAAGTCAACCCAGGCGGGCTTATTTGAAGAATTTTTCTTTGCCATTCTTCGCCTTTGGCTTTTCGATGGTTACACCGGCCCGGTCTGCCGGGGTGAGGTAGAAGCGCCGGGATAACCGGTTGTAAATATCACTGGCGGTTTTATAACTGGTCAAGCTTGGATTTTTCTTCACCTCGTCTTTGAGCCCTTGACCGTGGCACCCAGGTCTGTGACAGAATCCATGCAAGCCATCATCAAGTGATAGGAAACCGCCAGGGCAAAAAAAGATTCTCGGTCCAGCTCGGTCAAAATCTGGACGGTCACCAGTTGTTTTCCGACACGTTTGTAAAAATCCAGGCCGTATCCCTGAAGGTTTTTAGGGGCTGGCCATAGGCGGGTTATTGGTTCCATGATTTTCCTTTCATTTTTGGGTAAATCGCTTTTTCTTGTGGGCGGTGCACGCTTGGGGGGCGCAACGGTCTAACCATTCACCTACCTGATGATTTTCAATAGCTGTAAACAATCGGCCCCCGCTTCCGCTTCTCCGCCCGGGTTTTCTTTTGGTGGCACCGGTTGCATAGAGTCTGCGCGTTCTCCGGATCCACCTCTGCCCCGCCGTCCTTCAACTCCTGGATGTGGTCCACCATATCGCCTACCGCTCCGCATTGCTCACAAAGGGGGTTCTGCCCGATATACCAGTTCCGGAACTTTTGCCACCGTGCCGTGGAATAGAAGGGATTATGGTGGCCGCTGTCATGGGTCACCGGGGGCTTGTGTTCTGGGCAGTATCGGTCAGGAGGGGTCACCGTGTTAGGGCAACCCCCATGGGCGCAGAACTTTTGAATCACAGTGCGGTCACCCGTTTCCCGGATTCGTAGGCGGAGGGTTCCGGCTCCTGGTAAAACAGGGAGATAACCACTGTGTAGGCGGTCGATCCGTTGACAAATTCCATGATCTCCTTGTCTCCATTCTCAGCCAACCACTGGTTGATTTTTGCCTCAAGCTGATCCGTGTCTTTGTCGGAGAAAATTTTAACCTTGATCATTTTGCTTTCCTTTCATTTTGTTTCGTGGTTGTTGAACCGGTCGATATCGTCAAGGAGAAGGTCCAGGTTGCCCCGGAGCCCTTGGATTGAATCCTTCAGGCATTCCAGCCCACCACCGGCGGGGATGGCATCCAGTTCCCTTTTCAGGTCATCCAGTTCCCTTTTCAGGTCATTCAGTTTTGAGTTGATAAGTGATGTTGTTTCGGTCCAGTGCATGGTATCCCCCTATTGGTTTGATTCCCTGGTTTCCTGCCGTTTTTTTGCATGCCTGTAGTTGTCTATAACCCTTTTGGTGGTCCAGGGTTCACGGCCCCTTTTTCCGGTACTGCAGGGGACACCGGCATCATTGAGCAGCCTGGCACGTTTCTGGGCATTCTCCCTGCCGGGGTATTGCTCCACTACACGGATGAGGATGGAATCAATTTCAGCCACCTTGAGTTTCCGGCCATGGCAATCTGGGATATCAAGGGACAGGGTGACGGGTTCTTTTTCAAGATATGGTTCCAACCTCTTGGCACAGTCCGCCAGGGTCTTGTCGTCGCCAGTGTCGTGGATCTGCTCAATGATCCAATCCAGGACCTTGACAAGCTCCGGAATCTTCTCCGGGTCATCCTTACGGATGCGGGATAACTGGCTGGTGGCAATGGTGCTGAACTGGTGGGCCTCGGTGCACTCCGGCTTTTCCGTTGGCCGCTTTATCACATCTATTCGGGCAATGCTTGCTGTCACCAGGATAGACAGACCCGCAGACGTGGCACTCTTTTGCTTCGGGGTTTATTTGGTCCATTGGACCTAATACGGGTCTTTTCCCCGGATGCTTCACGAGCCCTTTGTCTCAATGCCTCCCCACTCACCTGATCCCCAGGCGCGGCACCGTCGTTGATACGGTTGGCAAGCTCACGGGTAACGGTAGCGGTCCCGGCTCCGGTTTCAACCTCGGCGGTCTTGACGATGTGGGTCAACGTCTCGTTGCACAGGGCGCACTTGCTCCGGGCCTCTGTGGGGAGGGTGTCAAAAATTCATGTAGTTTGGCGATGGTTTCTTTTTTTACTCGTGACATGGGGTGTCCTCCATTGTGATTTGATGGTGGTGGTCAATCTGGTGGGTGGAATGTTGGGTTGTTTTGGGGTGTCCGTGACTTTGGCCCCTTGGTAAGGGCTTGTTTTGGTCCGGGGCATGGTAATACATGTTAACGCGGACTCTAACGCCCCCCACCCCCCTGTTGAGCTTTTGGGATTGTTTTAAAACCGAAAATCCTTTGATATCAAAGATTCTCATTGACAACCTCCAACGCTTCCCCCTTGAGGGGGTGAGGGTCGTTGACGTCCGTGTCCTCTATGGTGGGTGAGGGTCGTTGACGCCCGTGTGGGTGGGGCCGTTAACGTCCGCAGTATTTTACTCCTGGGCTGTTTTCCCCTGATACCCCCGCTTGATGTCCCGCTCCCTGGTGCGGATGACCTGGCCAGGTTGCCATAATAGATAATCATCGGTTAAGCCATATACAGCCTTGTGCTGCTCATAGCATCCGCCAGGGTCAACAATCTCAATGAAACCCTTAGCCAAGAGTTCATCAATGCCTCTGGTAATCGATTTGCGGCTGATTATCGGGCGATCGGTGATCTTATCGATATGTGACTCTACTTCAACATAGGTTAAGACAAATCGGTTGTCGTCTACCCTCACGCGCCGTTCTATGCCTTTTCTATCCTTCTGGCGTTCGTATTGGCGCTTGGCCAACAGCATCATAAGGAGTTTTGGCGACGCATGAGAAACAACCGGGGTAGACCCTTTGACTCCTAAACTTAAAAAGGCTGTGGATAGTATCATGCTGGTATCAACAAACGTCCCCTTACCGTACCCGTTGGATTTCTTTTTTTTCCTGGCCATATGCTTCCTTGAATGGTGCCAAGCCCGGGGCAGGAAGAACCCCGGGCCTCCCGTCGGAATCTGCAGGGCAGACAGGCAAAATTGTAATTCGTAGGTTGTTGTTGGATTCAGACATCACCGAGCCTACACAAAGGAAGAAGGTCCGCAGCCTCTGGAATCAAGGTTCTGAATATGGCCTCTGCGATAAGGCAAGCCGTGGTTTGCGGCCAGATCATTCCAGCGATGCCGCCATATGATGGGGGGCAGTTCATTTATTACCGCATCCCAGTCAGTTTCCGGGAAACGGTCTTTCAAGAAATTTTCGACGGCTTTTTTTGGGTAGTGGATTTTTAGGGACATAAAACCTCCATATCTCTTGTGGTTGTTAATCTTTCAACCTCAAGATAAATGAAAGTTTTTATCCGTCATGACGGATAGCAACGGTTACCGTTGCAATTGCAATGATTCAAAAGGAACTATTCAATTCCATTGATAGACCTTTTGGCAGCAGCGAATTTCTCGGCCAATGTTCTTTCTTTAACACCGTATAGCCCGTCGTATCTTTCTGATATAAATTCCCGCAGCTTGGCTTCACTTGAGAATTTTTCATCGCTATGCGGGCCTGTTATACATTCCAAGAGAGCCCCAACAATGTTTAGGTACGTTTTCTCTGCCCGTGGATTCAACTCATTTTGAGTTTCATTATTCTTTCCAGCAACTTTATTTTTCAAATCCATAAGGGCGTGAGTACGGACCACCAATATACTATCTTTAGGGAGTGCTCCGGCTGGATAATAATCCTCTGCCGTTTTTCTTTTGGCTCTCTCCTCTAAATATTTTTTTCTTTCTTCTGCATGCCTTGATAGTATTCGATCAGCTTCTTTTTGTTAATCTTATTCTCAGCGATGTGTTTCTTCAAAGATTCCAAATGAGCCTTTGATCCTTTTTGGAATTCATTGTCATCAAAGCTCTCTTGTAATTGACAAATCACTCCATTTGGTCTTTTCACAAAAGCCCCATCTAAACCGCTCAAGGTGACCTCAGGACCTCCTGTTAATTGCTGCCACCTATGCTCTATATCTAAAACTTCCTCACCTTGCATTGGAAGGTCCCATACCCCTTTTATAATCTTGACATCGTCCTCAAAAACGAATGCCCCCCTATCTTTCCAGAGCTCATATGTCTTTTGGGGTAATGCCGTCCGAAGATCATTTGTAAATTTACCGAAAGCCTTTTTGAGCTCACCACCCCTTCTCTTGTCGTCAATACAAAAGGCTTCTTCCCACGAGACCACTTTTCCATACCTTGCATATGAATAATTTACAAAGTAGACAGACAGGGTTAAATGTCCATCCAACCCCAAACGCAAAATATCAGCATCCGTAACTTCTTCATCAAAAATCTTTGAAAGATGATCTGCTGCCTCAGGGATCGTAACCCATTCTTTGAGGTTAAAAAAATTTCCAGGTTTATTCACGACTGCCCTCCTGTAAGGCCCTGATTGAAACCCTGGGAAAGACGGTTCAGGATGACCGCCGGTTCGATCAGGGGAGCGACCCCGGACCTATCCCAGGGAAGAGACTATTTCAGATTTACAACATTTTCCGGCTTCTCTGCCTTCTGGAAAACCTTTTCCATCGTTTGGGCCGCCTTCCTGTTACGATCCGGGGCAAGGTGGCTGTATCGTTCTGTCATGGCCAGGGGAAGCGTGGCCCAGTAGTTCCTTGACTTCATAAAGGCTTATCCCTTCCATTACCAGCCAGGATGCAAAGGTATGGCGCAGGGTGTGGAAGGTTACCCTTTGACGTCGGTCATCAATACCATCATTGAATCCGGCTTTATCTACGGCCCGGCCAAAAGACTTTGAAACTTTTTGTATTTTCCCGTCACCGCGGGCAGGAAATACAAGGTCTTGTTTTCCACCCGGCTCTTTTTGATTAAAGACTGCTTTAACGTCTTTGGTTATTGATACTGTCCGGGTCCGGCCTGACTTGGTATCCAATAGGGTTATCAGGCCGTGGTCCAGATCTACATCTTTCCATGTCAGGGAAATACTTCCCCAGCTCTTAAACCACAGTGAAGAGAGAGAAGGGACATTTCAAATAGCTGTTGGCTGGCGTTTTGTAAGATTTTTAAGGAGGGTGTGGGCTTCGTCTTGGGATAGGAACCGCACCCGTTTGTTGTCGTATTTGGGCTTTTTAACCTGAGCTGTGGGGATGACCCGGAGAAGTAATTCATCTTCTCAGCATGTCTAAAAATTTGTCCCAAAGTGGTCAAAACATATTCGATAGTCCGGGGAGCCCGGCCCACATCAAACATTTCCTTTTTGATTCGCTCAACATCAAATGGGCTTATATCTTTAATTGGCTTCTCTCCAATGATAGGCTTTACCCATCGCCTGAAAAGCTGTTCCTCAGTTTTGGCGGTCCCTTCCTTTTTCTCTTGTGAGATAGCTGGAAAATAGATTTTTTGAAAGTAAGCTGTCAGGCTTACACTTTCTTTTTTTCTTTGCGTTCTTTTTTCTTCCTGGATCTGTTGCTTTTTCTGCTTGCACCTTTGCTCTGGATTCGGACAGGCGGGCTTCACCCTTACCGGTGGCAGCGGCAGCTTCAACTCTGCCAGCTCAATGCAACATTTGAGGGGGTCCACCCCTCACTGGCCCAACCCACACCCTCTTCCTTCCGTTTCCCATCCTTCTGGTATCGAATGGCAAAATATTGATCAGGTCTTATGCCATGCTTCCGGGATTTATGCTCCCGGTATCTGACACCGGGGTATTTTGTGCTGTTCCATTTTGTCCCCATCTGTCCCCACTTCTCCTTTAATCGTTTTAGGCGAAAAGGTCTTAATCGGTTCGTCAGGCTGTCCCCACATAGTCCCCACTTTTGGGCTGAAGTGGGATATTTTTATGTGAAAGTCCATGAAGGAAGAATATGTCAATATGGATTGAAAATCAAGTCTTTTCAGTGTGTTTGTGCATATTTGTGAAATTTTGTGAAAGTGCCAGAAACCGACTACGAATCAAGGGGTCGGGAGTTCGAATCTCTCCGGGCGCGCCAATAAATTCAGAGGTTTTCAACTTTTTTGGTGAAAGCCTTTTTTGTTTTTTGTAATTTTTTTCCGTTTTCTGACCACACTTGATCTATCCGGATTAAATTTGTTCGACAATCATCTGGGGGGTTTCGGCTCTGAATTTGTTCAGTTTAAGGCGAAAGGCCAGCTGATCGTAAAAGGTCGGTGGTTGAAGGGAATCCGGTACGTTGAAGTGAAATGCCTCCACGCAGGTACTGGCAGGGTCGTCCGCATTCTGGAGCAGCATTTTCTGTGGCACCGGCCGATGATTGGGAGGAAACCACTTTCAGGTCCCGGGCCAGAAATACGGGTTCCGGGTTTCTGTGCCAAAGGGCCGCAGCCGGTCCAGATCCCGGACCAGGTCCAGGCTGATATCCGCCATGTCCAGAACAGCGTCGATGGTCAGGGTTTTTGAGAAATCGTTCTGGGTATACTGGGTGTACAGATGGTTCTGGAGCCCTGCCTCCAGATCTTTGAGCCGGTCCAAGGACAGGGTCAGGCCTGATGCCATGGCATGGCCGCCGAATTTATCCAACAGATGAGCGTTGGCAGACAATGCCTGGTGAATATTGATGTTGTTGATGCTCCGGCCAGATCCCACGGCCGTCTGATGGTTGCATGACAGCAGCAGCACCGGGCAGACATATTTTCTGGACAGTTTGGACGCGGCAATGCCCAGCACACTGGGGTTCCAGTGTTTGTCCCACAGCATGAGCAGCCGGTTTTCAGCAGGGATGGGTTATCCTGAATACGGCGTTCAATTTCTGCAATGATTTCATGCTCAATGGTCTGGCGCTGAGCATTGAGATCATCCAGCAGGAACGCGATTTTTTCCGCATCTGCCAGGGTCTGGCTGGTGAGCAGGGACACACAGATGCGGGCGTGGGACATACGGCCGGCCGCATTGATCCGGGGCACCAGCTTAAAGGAGATGTCATCGGAGTCCAGGCGGGTGAAATCGATGCGGGCCGCTTTTGCCAGGGCCTGGACCCCGGGCCGGGTGCTTTTCTGCATCTGTCGGATTCCGGCCAGGCATAACACCCGGTTTTCGTTGACCAGCGGCACCATGTCTCCGATGGTGCCCAGGGCAAACAGATCCAGAAACGGCACTAGTTTGGGTTCCGGATACCGGTCCCAGACATGTTTGTCCCGAAAATAGCTGCGCAATCCCATAACCAGAAAAAACGCCACTCCGACTCCGGCCAGGAACGACAGCCCGGAAGGGCAGTCCGGCTGTTTCGGGTCCACGATAGCCAGGGCTTTGGGCAGGATCTGTCCCGGCTCATGATGGTCGGTGATGATGACATCCATGTCTTCCTCCACGGCTGCTGCAACCGCAGCCGTGCTGCTGATCCCGCAGTCCACGGTGATGACCAGATCCACTTTCTGGTCCGCCGTCATCGGTATATGATCCGGAAGCAGGCCATATCCTTCTTTGATGCGGTGGGTATATACCAGGTGACCCGCGCGTCCACCCAGGATAAAAATTCATACAGCAATGCGGTGGCAGTCACTCCGTCTGCGTCAAAATCTCCGAAAATCATAATTTTTTCCTGGTTGACCACCGCCTCATAAATCCGTTTGACTGCCTTTTGCATGTCTTTTATAGTAAACGGATCTGTCAGACGGGAGAAATCCGGATTCAGAAAAAAACGGGCCGATTCCACGGTGGTGAACCCCCGGTTCCAGATCAGGCCAGCGGTTACGGGGTGGCATCCCAGCTCCTGTGCAAGCGGATGGACCTTGTCGGGGTCGGTGTCGGCATATGTGAATCGGGTGTTCATGGGTTGATGGTTTTTATATAAGGTCTCTGAAAATTTGTCAATTGAGGTCATCCCGGTACTGGATACCGATGCCGGATTCAAAGATTTCCCGGGCACGTCCTGTTCAAAATGTTTGAGTAATGACCGGTTTTAGTGGTATACTCCCTTTTTTAATAAACAGAAAAGAACGATGCAATGGCACCGCAGATGCTGTACAAAGAATTTCGGGTGGACAAAACCCGTATCGGATTCATCAAATTCATATTCGAAGCGTATGAAGCGTTGCCGTGGCCACCACACTGGATGCCCGCACCGGACACATCCGCCTGGCCATAGCACCGGACCGGGCTGATGAGGCATTCCAGATCATTGAAGATTTGAAAAAGGATTTTGCATTTCATGCGCTGTAACGGATACGCCCATATTCACACCATTGGATGCCAGATGAATGTGTATGATTCCGAAAAACTACGGGCCGTGCTACATTCACTGGGGTATCAACAGACTCCGCATCCGGAACAGGCGGATATCATCGTGTGCAACACCTGTGCCGTCCGCCACAAGGCCGAGGAAAAAGCGTTCAGTTTTTTGGGCCGGTTTGCCAGGAACAAACAGAAAAATCCCCATCTGATCACGGTGATGGCCGGGTGCGTGGCCCAACAGGAAGGAAAACGCGCATTTCAGCGGCTGCCGCATCTGGACCTGGTGCTCGGCACCCAGGCTTTTTCCCGGTTTAACCGCCACATTGAGGCATTGAAATCCGGTCAGCGCCGGATCGTGGACACAGAGCCGTTCAGACGTTATTTTTGAAACCCAGCCCGACAGCAAGGCATTTGAGGAAAACCCGGTGTCGAAATTTGTCACCATCATGCAGGGGTGTGATAATTTTTGCACCTATTGCGTGGTCCCGTATGTCCGGGGCAGGGAAAGAAGCCGGTCCTGGCAGTCCATTGTCCGGGAGATTGAAGTTTTGGCAGAAAACGGTATCCGGGAGGTCACGCTTCTGGGGCAGAACGTTAATTCCTACGGTGCCAAGGAGAATGGCCCTTCTTTTGCCGGGCTGCTGAAAAAGGTCGCGGATATTGACAACATCTACCGGATCCGCTTTGCTACTTCCCATCCCAAGGATTTGTCTGAAGACCTGATCCGGGCCATGGCGGATCTGGACAAGGTATGCAACCACCTGCATCTGCCGATCCAGTCCGGTTCCAACCGGATTTTAAAGAAAATGAATCGGGGGTATACCAGAGAGCTCTACCTGTCCAGAATCGATGAGCTGAGAGCTGCCATTCCGGACATCGGCCTGTCCACGGACATCATTGTGGGCTTTCCGACAGAAACGGTGGAAGAATTTGAAGATACCTTGGCTTTGGTGGCGCAGGTCCAATTTGATTCCATCTTTGCCTTTGCCTATTCAGACCGGTCATCTGCACCGGCGGCTAGATTTTCAGGCGGTGTGGATGAGACGGAGAAGATGGCCCGCCTCAACCGGCTGCTGGCTTTCAGGACACCATTACCCGGGAGAAGAACCTGGAGATGGCCGGTCAGGTGGTCCAGGTACTGGTGGAAGGGATCAGCGCCAAACAGCATGACGGGTTTGTCAAAACCACCCCAGATACCCGGCAGATGACCGGCCGAAGCCCGGCAAATAAAATAGTTCATTTTCCATCCGAGACCCTGGTCCCGGGTGACCTGGCGGAAATCAAAATAGAAGATGCTATCCCATTCCC
>LQAG01000259.1_pt1 | contig 18719 bp, 24 predicted proteins | sample 1535801 | NCBI WGS metagenome assembly LQAG01 (sample SAMN04331584, study PRJNA305678) | bioreactor metagenome | isolation source: bioreactor_3 inoculated with Wadden Sea sediment 1st replicate of a... | place: Germany:Bremen | reverse complement strand
TTGTTATGGAATTATCAATAAAATGGGAGGGCGGATCGATGTGGAAAGCAGACTGGATGAAGGAACGACGTTTACAATTGTGCTGCCGTTGGACAAACCAGCACCCAAAAGTTAAGGAGAATTTAATCGATGGCCATTGCAAAGGTTTTACTGGTGGATGATGAGGTCCCGTTCGTCGACACCATGATCAAACGGTTGACCAAAAGGAATATGGACGTTCTGCCAGCGCATGGGGGCGAAGAATCCTTACAGAAACTCAAAGATAACAAGCGGGTGGAAGTGGTGATTCTGGATGTTAAAATGCCGGGCATGGACGGAATCGAAACCCTCAAAGCGATCAAAAAGGAATTTCCGCTGGTGGAAGTGATCATGCTTACCGGACACGCCACCGTTGAATCTGCTATTGAGGCATGAAATTGGGGGCGTTCGATTATCTGATGAAACCCAGCGATATCGATGTGTTGGTTGAAAAGTGACGGAAGCGGCTGCCAAAAAGCGCCGGCATGAGGAAAAATCATTGAAGCGGAAATGCGCAAGATCACGACCCGGGGTCGATGAGTAATCATGACATCCATTCTGCATGCGTACGGCTGTATGCAGCAGAATGGATAGAAACAGGTCAATTTTCCGGTTGTTGAGACGTGACTTTTTTTCAAACGCCTCCCGATCTTATCCACCAGGCTTCGAATTCACAGGGTTTCATCATATAATCAAACGCACCCAGTGCCAGCCCCTGCTCACAGGCGGCGGCGGATCCGTGTCCGGTCAGCATGATCACCTGGAGCATAGGGTCTACCTGCTTGGCGATTTTCAATACCTCGATACCATCCATGTCCGGCATTTTCAGGTCCAGAACTGCCACGTCAAACTGCTGGGTACGCAACACCAGAAGCGCTTCCGGGCTGGTGTAGGCTTTTTGTACGTCAAATCCCCGTTTGCCCAGCCGGTTGGCAAGCACATCCACATACACTGCTTCATCATCCACCAGTAGAACCCGTATCCGGTGGGGGGGTGGAACCGTTTTTCCTTCTGCCATAAAAGCTGTCTGCCTTATTTTTTAGCCGGTAATGTAACGATAAAAGTCGTCCCTCTGTTAATTTCACTTTCCACGGTGATCAATCCTCCGAGACCGGTGATGATTCCCCAGGACACATAAAGCCCCATTCCCGTGCCCTGATCCGCTTCTTTGGTGGTAAAAAAGGGCTCAAAAATCCGGGAGATGTTTTCTTTTGAAATGCCGCATCCGGTATCGGTGACGATTATCTTTGCCTCTTCCAGTGAGGTTTCCAGGCGGATCATCACCTGTCCGCCCTCGTTTGTGGCCTGGATGGAATTGGACAGCAGATTGAGCAGGACCTGAAGCAACTGCAGCGGATCGGTCCAGGCAACAGGGTCTGGCTCTGAAACTTTCAGCTGGATGGCAATGTTTTTGAGGCCCGCCTCCGGTCCAACCAGAGTAATGGCTTCTTCAGATAATTTTTTAAGGTTGACCACCACAAAGGTGGACGGATCCGCCATTTCCGTTGTCTGGGTTTTGACGGCCTGGAGCAGCTGTTGGGTGATTTTCCCGCCCGTTTGACGGCGGTGTTGATCCGGTCAAGTCCCTTTTGAAATCCTCTCTGCGCGGCAGGGACTGCATTTCCGGTTTTTCCAGAATCTGCTGGAGCCATCCGGCCGAATCCTGGATCACCGCTAGGGGATTGTTGATCTCGTGGGCAACACCGCTGGCCATGGTGCCCAGAGCCACCAGCCGTTCCGCCACCACCATCTGCTGCTTGACCTGTTCCTTGAATGCATGGGCCTCTTTTTCAGCCAGAATCCGCTGTATTTTGTGAAAAGCCTGCTTGATTTTCCGGATCAGATGCTCCAGCTCAACCGGTTTGGACAGATAGTCAAAAGCACCGGATTTGATGCCTTCCACACCGCCCTGGATATCCGCATGCCCGGTGAGCATGATCACTTCGGTCAGATCGTGTGTCTCTTTGATACGTCTCAGGCATTCAATGCCGTCTATGCCCGGCATTTTGACATCCAGGATGACCACATCCACCGGTGATTCCGTCAGAATCTGAAGAGCTTTTTCTCCCCGGTCCGCTTCCCGTACGCAGATACCCCGTCGTTTAAGACGCTTGGCGAGAATCTGGCGGAAATCATTCTCATCATCCACCAGCAGGATGTCTATCTTTTCGGTCATGTCTGTCGGATCCATTTCGTGCCTCTTTCCAAGGTCATATTTTGCTCTGACGTAGCAACATGGCTGTTTCCGCCTTCTGGATCCGCTCCATCTGTTCTTTTTGTGTTCCCTGGCTTTGATCAGTTTTCCCGTCAACTCCTCAAAATCCGCCGGTTTAAGAAGAAAATCAAAGGCCCCCAGCTTCATGCCTTCAACCGCCGACTGGATTGTGCCGTGTCCGGTGAGCATGATTACTTCCACCAAAGGATACTGATTCTTGATTTTTTTTCAGGGTTTCAATTCCGTCCATGCCCGGCATTTTGACGTCCAGAATGACCACATCCACCGGTGTTTTTTTCAGGGTATCCAGACATTCACGGCCGTTATAGGCGGCAATGACGGATTCTCCGTTTTCTTTGAGCCTAAGGCTCAGCATTTCAACAAAATCCTTTTCATCATCCACCAGCATGATTTTACTTGATGTTTTAAACACGATAATCTCCTGTTCCTGAATTGTTGGATAGGTATTCATCCATCTGGGGCAGGGTATTTTTGTTAAATATCATACCCTGCCCATCAATGGATAGAAAGAGTTTTTTGCCGCAATTATTTTACAAATCCGATCAACGGCCAGTACACCAGCATGCTTGCCACGCATATCGTCAGCAGGATCAGGCACCACGGCACCGCCACCTTGATAAAGTCTTTCTGGGAAAAATATCCGGTGCTGTATGCGATAATGGTGGGCGGGCATCCGATGACCAGCATGATGAACGAGGTGGTCATGGGCGCTAACATGGCAACGGACTGGGGGACATGTCCATTAGTTCCGCCATTGGCAGGGTGATGGGCAGCATCAGGGCGACGGCCGCAGAATTGGACATCATGCTGGACAGAAACGAGCCGAAAAACCCATGCCGTAATACACCACCGCCATGGGTTTGCCTTCCAGAAGGGGCAGGCAGATTTCAGCCAGAAACCGTCCGGCTCCGCTGTCCAGCATGGCTACCCCTAACGATACCCCGGCCCCGAACACGATCCAGGATTCCCAGGGGAATTTGTCACAGATGGTCCGGAACGATATCCATCCGGGGCCGCAGAACCCCAAGATGGCAAAGGCGGCCGGCACACTGTAATGCCATTTGGTGAGATCTCCCATGAACCAGAGGATAAACGTGGCAATAAAAATAATCAGTACGCCTGTTTCTTCAGTTTTCATGGGACCCGGATCCACCAGTTCCACCCCTTCCAGTTCCTTTTCCTGAGGCCTGATCAAGACCCAGAGAATGGCCCAGGTGGCCACAGCCGTCAGAAGACAGATGGGGAACTGGATAATGATGTACTTTAAGAATCCAATGGTGATCGTGCCGTTACTGAATTTACTCAAAATTTCCAGAGCCAGAGGGTTGCGGCCCCCACCCAGAAGCGTTCCGAATCCTCCGGCCGAAGATGCCAGAGGAATCAGGAGCATGAAAACAGAGGCAGACGGTGACCCTGGCCCGGCTGCATTCCCATGCTCATGAACACAGGCACGAATGCGAACACATGATTACCGTGATGGTGGCATCATGGAACACTGTCGAGGTCAGGGTGCAGCCCACGGCCAGAATCAGGCTCAATCGTTTCACCTTGGTGCCGGCAAACTTCAGCAGGTTGTACATGATGCGGTTGGCCAGCCCTACCTCGTTGAGCACCACTCCGAACATGATGATCATGAGTACGAACATGACCGCCGGGCTGGCAAAAGGTGCCCAGGCTTTCTGGGCCGGCTGGATTTTGAGAAAAATCAGGCCGGCTCCGGATAAAAGGGCGGTCGCACCGATGGGTACGGCTTCGCTCACCCATAAAAAAACCACCACCACCAGCAACCCCAGAAGACGCTGGCCTTCCGGGGTCAGGGTTTCTGGCCTGGGCAGCAACATGATCACGATCCCCAGGACCAGCGCAATGGCCACTTTGATACAGATGGACCGGAGGGGAGCCGGTTCCTTTACACTTGTAATGTCAGCCATGGTATTTGGTTTCCTTCATATTTGGGTTATTCAATGTCAGTTTTAACTGGGGTCACAGTCATTTTGAACAAACAAATACAGCAAACACTATGTTTACAGCTGATCCTTTTGGGATTTCTGGAAAAGACAATATGCGCGGGTTTCCGCTGAGCAGGCTGGAAACCCGCTGTTTTTATAACAAATTATATAAACCCGATCAGGGGCCAGTACACCAGCATGCTGATCACACAGACCACCAGAAGAACCAGGCACCAGGGGATGGCAATTTTCATGAAATCCACTTGTGAAAAATATCCGGTACTGTAAGCAATAATGGTGGGAGGGCATCCGATAACCAGCATGATAAATGATGTGGTCATGGGTGCCATCAGAGCCACGGATTTCGGGGACATTTCCATAAGTTCCGCCATGGGTAGGGTGATGGGCAGCATCAGTGCCACAGCCGCCGAATTGGACATCATGCTGGAGAGGAACGAGCCAAAAAAGCTCATGCCGTAATAGACCACAAATTCGGGTTTGCCGTCTAAAAGCGGCAGGCATACCTCAGCCAGGTAACGCCCGGCCCCGCTGTCCAGCATGGCCACCCCCAGAGACACCCCGGCGCCGAAAACGATCCAGGATTCCCAGGGAAAATTGTCACAAATGGTTCTGAAACTGATCCATCCGGGTCCGCAGAATCCCAGAATGGCAAAGGCGGCCGGTACACTGTAATGCCATCCGGTGAGATCCCCCATAAACCAGAATGCAAAGGTGATGATAAATATCACCAAAACACCGATTTCAGATCCTTTCATGGGGCCTGGGTCTGCCAGCTCCACCCCTTCCAGCTCTTCTTCCTCAGGTCGTAGCACTAACCATAATACCGCCCAGGTGGCCACTGCCGTCAACATACAGATGGGAAACTGAATCAGAATATATTCCAGAAACCCCACTGAGATGGCCCCGCCACTAAATTTGTTCAACACCTCCAAAGCCAGGGGGTTCCGCCCGCCGCCCAGAAGGGTGCCGAATCCCCCGGCAGAGGCTGACAGAGGGATCAGAAGCATGAAAACATAGGCAGCCGGTGTCTCTGGCCCGGTTTCAGCCCCATACTCATGAAGACGGGGACAAAGGCAAACACCATGATCACTGTGATGGTGGCGTCATGGAACACGGACGAGGCAATGGTGCATCCCATCGCCAGAATCAGGCTCAGTCGTTTGATTCTGGTGCCGGCGAATTTGAGCAGGTTGTACATGATGCGGTTGGCCAGCCCCACCTCATTGAGCACCACCCCGAACATGATGATCATGAGAACGAACATGACTGCCGGGCTGGCAAAGGGTGCCCAGGCTTTCTGGGCCGGCTGGATTTTGAGAAAAATCAGGCCGGCCCCGGCCAGAAGCGCTGTGGCACCGATGGGCACGGCCTCGCTCACCCACAGAAAAACAATGGTGATCAACAGTGCCAGAAGTCGATGTGCTTCCGGGGTCAGGGTTTCCGGCCTGGGCAGCAGAATGACTATAATACCCAGGGATACGGAGATGATAAATTTTATAATGATCGACTTGGTGCTTGCCGGTTCTTTCAGAGATTCAACTTCAGCCATAAAAAATTACTCCAGATACATTGTATGGTTGTCGTTCATGTTTTCATGATGAAAAAGTCCGTGAATTTACATCACCACAAAATTAAATACTGGACTGTTTGAACGCCTCTGCCAGCCGGATTTTTTCTTCAATATCCAGGTGCCGGGCAAAGGCTCGTTCCGCTTTTGCAATGAGATCTTCGATGCTGGCGGGTTTCTGAAGATAATCCGTGGCCCCGGACTTCAATCCTTCCACAGCCGAGTCTGCCGTGGCATGACCGGTGAGCATGATCACCTCTATTCTGGGATACCGCTGTTTGATCTTCTTCAGGGTTTCCACCCCGTCCATACCCGGCATTTTGACATCCAGGATCACCACATGCACCAGATCTGTTTGCAGTTTTTCAAGACAGGCTTCACCACTGGTTGCCGTGATCACATCATAGCCTTTCTTGCGGATCATTTTGCCCGTGGTTTGAAGAAACCGTTCTTCATCATCCACCAGCATGAGCCGCATTTTTACCATGGTTACCATATTAATCTCCTTTGATTGATGAGATAATTCACTTTTTATCGATCATCCGGTCATTGATGCCTGAATGACCGGATGAAAATGGATGTGTTTGATGGCTTTATTCAGCCGGGCATTGCTTCACCATACTGAATATGGTTTCCACCACGTCGCTGAGTCTGAGAATGCCGATGATTTCCTGTGAGCCTTTCACCAGCAGAGACTGGGTGCGTACCAGGACAAACTGATGAACCGCCTGGTCCAGGGCTGCTTGTTCATCGATGTAATCCAATTCCGTGGGAATATGCATGAAATCTCTGGCAAGGCAGGCGCCCGCCTTACCGCACAGGTTGTTCAATGGTTTTTCCCATAGATTGTATTTCTGGATCTGGGAACGAAACTGGCCCGGAGAATAATCAGCCACCAGGTGGTACCTGGACCCCAGTTTCCGGTTGATGGTATGGTACAGTTCTTCGATTTCATTGTATTTGGGTTCAAGTCCCTGGAGAAAATCCAGGTAGCTGATCCGTCCAACCACCTGGTTTTGGCTGTTGGTGACAAGAATGGCCCGGTGCTTGAGTTTTTCCTTGTTGAAGCGGTTTCGGGCCTTCTCCAGCGCCAGAACCGCTTCAGCCATGGTGTCATTTTCATTCACTGTGGCATACTCCGCCAAAGGAACCATGATTTCTTTTACCAGGATGGTTTTCATGCTGATTTCTCCTGTGTTGCTGTGTGCAAAATGAAAATAAATTTATTATCAGAACATTTATGGGCTGTAAAATATTTTCGGTATCTCTGTTTTCAAAATCAGGCCCGCTTCTTATTGCCTTTGATTTATGATTCATTTCTCAAATGGTTGCGTTTTGCAAATTTTATACCGACAGTCTGTTAATATGAATTAATTCAGAATTCATCCGTCAGCCGGACTGATGGTCAGAAGTTTTCAGAGTCTTATATCTTTCGTGAGCCCGTTCCGTTTCTGATTCAGTATAGAGAAGTTTATCAATCCGTAAAAATTGCTGACACCTGATCCGGGGAGATACTCTTAAAAAAAGGCCTGAATGGTGTGGGAAACCCGAGAAAATCCAGTAAAACGGAAATGGCATGCTAATTGCTCATCCGCACATTAACCAGTGCCCTTTCGCGTATCATGCGTTAGAAAACCGAAAAAAGATAAAGGAGATTAGAGATGAAAAAGATCAATACGATTCTGGCCTGTGTGGATTTTTCCGAGTATACCCGGATGACCCTGGAGGCCGCTGTGGCCATTGCCAGAGGCTGTCAGGCCCGAATTGTGGCACTCAACGTCATCAACCAGCGGGATGTGACCAGCGTCGGAATCGTGAGCCAGTATTATCCGGACCGGCTGAATGTGGATGATTATGTGAAGGATTTGAAGAAGGAACGTCATGAAAACCTGACCCTGCTGATCAACAGCAATTTTCGGAATACAAGGAAAACATGACGTTGAGCATTGAGGTGGGAATTCCATGGGAATACATTATTCAAACGCTGAAAACCAAAAGCGGATCTCATTGTCATGGCCAACAAGGGCAGGGGAAATCTGTCCCGGGTGTTGTTTGGCAGTACGGCGGAAAAGGTATTCCGGCATTCTCCCATACCCGTGGTCAGTGTCAGAGATCCGAAGACTTTCAAGGGAAGACAATAAATGGATAAAAAAAATTGAGGAAAATATCCGGACCAGACGGGTCAAGCGCAACATTCAGGCAAACTTGATCGTCATCCCTCTGATCCCACTTTTCTGGCCGTGGGCATCAGTTTTTACTATTTTACCACGGCCCTGGAAAACACTTCCACCCAAAGTTTGAAACGCATTGTGGGGACCACCGGGACATGATCGAATCCTTTCTTTTGGAACGAAAGTCGGACCTGGATATGGTGACCCATCTGTTTGATTTTGAATCCATCAGCCGAAACCAGGTGATTGATGACATGTTTGAAATTTTGAAAACCAAATCCGGTGCGTTTGTGGACTTAGGGCTGTTCGACTCCCAGGGGATTCATGTCAGGTACTCAGGCCAGTATCAGTTGACTGGAAAGCGCTACAGTGAAGAATTCTGGTTTCAGGAAGTCATGGAAAAAGGGCACTACATCAGCGATGTGTTTATGGGATATCGAAATGTCCCGCATTTCATTATTGCCGTGAAAAGAGGGAAGGAAGAGACGTCTGGGTTCTTCGGGCCACCATCGATACCCTTTTTTTGACCGGATGGTGTCCGGAGTGAGAATCGGCAGATCCGGCGAGGCGTATATCCTGAACAAAAAAGGAATCGCCCAGACCGAACGGCGATCCGGTGGGATCGATGTTATGGCACAAGACTCTGAATTTCCAGCATTTCCATCATCTGACAATGCCATTCACACCTTTTTGAAATCCGACTCACAGGGGCTCAAATTTTTTGTATGCCACCACCTGGCTCAAGGATCAGGAGTGGCTTCTGGTGGTAAGGCGGGAGAAAAAAGATGCGTTCCGGTTTTTTTACTATGCCCTCTATGCCAGCCTGGTCATCATGGTGCTGGGCATTGCCATTATCGTGGGCATGTCCTTTTTTATGACGGCCCAACTGTTCACACGCATTGAACAGTTGGGCCGGGATAAAAAAGATCTGGGTAATCAATTGATCCGGGCCACTCAGCTGGCGGAAGTGGGAGAAATGGCGGCCGGGTTTGCCCATGAGATCAACAACCCGCTTCAGATCATCAAAAGTGAACATGCCCTGATCACCGCCATTTTTGAAGACCTGTTTGAAAATAAAAAGATCGACCGGGATAATGAAGACATCGTGGAGCTTCAGGACTCCCTGTCCCAGATCGAACTGCAGGTGTCCCGATGTTCGGACATTACCCGGGCCATCCTTAAGTTCGGGCGCAAGAATGAAACCCGGGTCCAGCTGTTGTATCCGGGTGAGCAGATTCCGGAAATTCTCAAAATGATCGAACAGCGGGCCAGTGTGGAGGGCATCGTTGTGTTTAAAAACATTCCGGAAGATCTCCCCGGTTTTATGGGAGATGCGTCCCAGTTTCAGCAGGTGATGCTCAATCTGTTTAATAATGCCATTGACGCGATCACCGAACAGCATCCAGATAGCGGGGGAAGACTGGAGATTCAGGCACGCGCAAAGGATGACAGCTGGATCGAGATCCGGGTCACGGACAACGGGGCGGGTATTCCGCCGGAGTATATTGAAAAGGTGTTTTCGCCTTTTTTTACCACCAAACCGGTGGGAAAAGGCACGGGACTCGGGCTGTCCGTCTGTTATGGCATTATCGAGAACTTCGGCGGCACCATGGATGTCTTAAGCCGGGTGAAAGAGGGCACGACCTTTATCGTTACCCTGCCCAGGTCGGATATGAACACACAGGAACAATGAGGGATATCGTTCACAAAAACCATTTCGAGCGAAAGGAGGAACCTGTTTGAAAAAGCTGACATTGATGTTGGTGGATGATGAAGAACGGTATCTTCTTACCACCGCCAAATTGCTGGGAAAAAGGGAATTGAGGTTGTCACAGCCCAAAGCGGGGAACAGGCTTTAGATTTACTGAAAATCCATGATGTTCATGTGGTGATTCTGGACGTTAAAATGCCGGGGATGGACGGGTTCAAAACCATGCAGGCGATCAAAACCTATATCCGCCGGTGGAGGTGATTTTTCTTACCGGGCATGCCACCATGGATTCGGCCATTGAGGGCCTTCGGTTCGGGGCCTTTGATTACGTGATGAAGCCGGCGGATATCGATGACATTGTGGACAAGGCACATGAAGCATTTGAAAAAAGACAACGTCTCGATGAAAAAATCAGGGGACTGAATTCCGGCAATGGAATGGATAGACCCATTGAATAGATAATAAGCAAAATTTCGAATAGTCATAACGGAGGTTGATGTATGAAAAAGAAAAAAAGTGACAGGGTATGATAAATATATCAACTGGAAGGTGTTTATTTTTCCAGTCCTGGCATTGGCGATTCTGCTGCTGATTCCCACCCCGAAAGGCATGAAAGATGTGGGCACCCAGTATCAAGTGGGGCCTAAAGCGGTGGTGAACCATATCACCAGAGAACTGTTTGAGGTGGACAAGGCGGATGCGGCTCAGTGGCAGCTGCTTGCCGCCCGGATCATGGAAACCAACATGCAGATGGGGGCGTTGAAAAAGGCCCGTTATCTGGCGCGTGACCTGAAATGGTGCAAGAAGAACAAAATCGATGCGGATCAGAAGAATTTTGATCTTGCCTTAAATTACATAAAAGACCATGTGGCTGAGGACCGGTATCTGGCAGTCATGAGCGGGGCACTGGATCTAAGAAAACAGGGGTTGAAATATGATGAATTGAAAGGAAAAGACAGGGCTGCCGCTGATAAAGGGGCCTGGCACATCCAGGTGGCCATTGCCGTGGGCGCGTTTGTGGTTCTGTGTTTTCTGACCGAATGTATTCCGCTGCCGGCAGTGGCGTTCTGCATCGGGCTGATGTATGTGTTTACCGGGGTGCTGTCCAGAGAAGCCGTGGCCATGCTGTACTGGAGCGATGCCTGCTGGTTTATCATGGCAGCCTGATGTTTGCCGCCGCCTTTGTCAAGACCGGAGTGGACAAGCGGGTGTGTCTGGTCATGTTCAAAAAGCTGGCCGTGCCTAACACCAAATGGATCACCCTGGTGTTCTTTGTGATCATCGCTCCTCTGGCGTCGTTTATCTCCGATCACGCATTGGCGGCCATGTTCCTGCCCATCGGAATGCTGCTGTATCAGAACAGTCTCACCGACGAAGTGCCAGAGGACAAGGACCTGGCCAAGCTGTTAATGATCACCATTGCCATGGCCTGCAACATCGGCGGACCCGGGGCCCCTTCCGGCGGTGCCAGAAATGTGATTATGATGACCTATCTGACCGATATGTTCGGTATCGATATCGGATATTTTCAATGGGTGACTTATTGCTTTCCCTTTGTGCTGGTCATGATTCCGATCACCTGGTTTATCACCAACCTGCGGTTCCGTCCGAAATCGTCTCCCTGGCTCCGGCAATGGACCAGTTGAGAACGGAAATCGATAAAATGGGAGGGTGGAACCGGCATCAAGTCTGGGCGCTGATAATTTTTGTCATCATGGTGTTCGGGTGGTTTACGGAAAATCCTTTTATCAGATGGGGATTGTGCCCATCCGGCTGGGCATCGGCGTGATTGCCGTGGCCGGAGCCATTGCCTACATCATCACCGGAGTGGTCAACTGGCGTGATTATCAGGAAAAGTGGATTGGGGGTTGTGTGGCTGTATGCCGGGGCCATCATCTTCGGCCGGACTCTGGACAGCACCGGGGCTGCCTACTGGCTGGCTCAGTCGGTCATTGGTTTCCTGTCTCAGTTCGGCATGGAATCAGGCCTGCCCCTGCTCATGGTCAGCAACGGGCTGACATCGGTGCTCACCAACCTGATGGCGGACGGTCCGGCTGCCGCGTCCGTGGGGCCCATCGCCCTGAATATGGCAGGAATGGTTCACCCGGGTTCTACGTATCTGCCGTTTATGGCGATGGCGACTGCAGTGGCGTCATCGTTCGCTTACTGCCTGATTATTGGGACTCCACCCAATGCCATCGTATATGCCAGCGGATACCTGGAGCCTAAAGATTACCTGCGGGTGGGTGTTCCCATGTTTTTATCGCCAATGTGGTGCTGCTGCTGTTTACCGGAATTTACTGGAGCTTCCGTGGATTCGGTACTTTGCCCGGATTCTGATAAGTTATTAAAAGGAGAGCAACCCCATGCAAAAGACACAGAATTCAGAACCGATGAAAAAACCCCTGTTCAGGGACGGTAAAACTGTATTTCACCAAAGAGACCGAACGCCGGATTCTATTTTTCTTAACCCTGATCATGCTGGCATCCGGTGCCGCAATGAAACTGTTTTAGGAAAGGTGATATTCGTGCTCATGGATTTTTCGATCACAATGAAAGGGAGGGTCCTGTGATGGTAACCGCTGTAATTGAGGCCGGTCGGTTTTATGCCTATGCATTGATTCAGCTGTTGATCGAACCAGGCCTGTTTTCAGGGAGCTTGTGGAAAAACAAGGCCCCGCCGGGCAGTGGAATTTATGGTGATCTGCTGCCTGTTTTACACCCTGGCCGGTTTACTGACCGGGGCCTATTCCCAGCCGGTCCGAATCATGGCGCCCATCCTTTTCCTGAACGCGGCCGGCATGATCCTGATTTCATCGATCCTGGGATATATGGCCATGGTGATGATCGCCGGAAAAAAGCCCGGTTTGCCGTTGTGTTCAGTATCTATGCGTTTTCATCCGGAGTAACGCTTTTTTTGTCATGGCTGCCGTTTCTGGTCTGGGTGACAGAACCATGGAAATGGTGGCTCATAAGTACCGGTTTGAAAAATACATGCAGCCTGTCCTGGAAAAGGTCCATCGTAATTGTGGCACTTTCCACAATCGTTCTGTTTTTCTGGTGTATTCAGCACATCTGGCATTTATTAAGAATTAAATATTTATCAAGGAGAACATTCAATGACCGAACAGATAAAAGTATTGATGGTGGACGATGAAAAACGGTTCAGGGAAACCACCCGCAAAATTCTGGAGAAAAAAGGGTTTGAGGTCATTCTGGCGGAAAACGGGGAGAAAGCCCTTGAAAACCTGAAACAACAGCCCGATGTGGTGGTTCTGGACATCAAAATGCCGGGAATGGACGGACATGAAACATTGAGCCGGATAAAGAAAATCAAACCGGACCTGCCGGTGATCATGCTCACGGGCCACGGAGCCAGACCTTCGGCCAGGGATGCGTTGGTGGAAGGGGCGTTCGACTACCTGAACAAGCCTTGCGACATCGGGCTGCTGTCCGCCAAAATCAAGGAAGCCTGTCATCTGGGCGACAAACTGCCGGTCCAGAAGGAGCACCGGGTGACAGCGGTGATGATTCCGGTTACCGAATATACCAAGATTTCTGAAGCCAAGACAATTCAGGAAGCTATTTTCGAACTCCGGGCATCCTTTGAGACCAAGATGGCCACGGATCATTTGATGGAAACGGGGCACCGGTCCATTCTCATCGTGGATAAATATGATCAGATCAAAGGCATCCTGACCATCCGGGATCTGCTGGAGATGCTCATGCCGCCTTATCTGTCGGCGCCTAAACCGTTTCTGGCCGACAGTATCGAATATTCCCCCATGTTTTGGAACGGGATGTTCACCCAGGGAATCCGAGACATAAAAAAGAAACAGATCACCGAAGCGATGTCTCCGCTGCCGGCCTTCATCGACGGCAATGCCAATCTTATGGAGGCGGCCTATATGATGCTCCATGAAAATGAACGGCGCCTGCTGGTGACCCTGACCGGAAAGGTTGTGGGGATTGTCCGGGAACAGGACTTGTTTTTGAAATGGAAAGAATACTGAAAAGCTGAGCCGGCTGTGTTCAACGGCCAAAGATTTTATCAAAAAATAGGGGCGCAGGAGAGAGATGGTTCCGCGCCCCTATTTTGTTTGGACTTGCCAGGCGGGTTATTTTTTTGTCTTTGGATGGGTACAGGTCAAATACCGAATGGGGGGATTCGATGATTTTCTGGACATTTTCCTGAATTTCTTCTTTGATGTGCTCATCTTTTTTTGCCAGGCACACTCGATTTTGCTCACCAGGTCATCAATTTCGCAGGGTTTGGTCAAATAATCATATGCCCCCAGCCGGACCGCATCCAGTGCGCTGTCAATGGAGCCGTGCCCTGTCAGAATCAGGGTCTGGGTGAACAGGTCGAGTTTTTTGATCTCCTTGAGTGTGGCAATGCCGTCCATGCCAGGCATTTTCAGGTCCAGCACCACCACGTCGAAATCATCATTTTCCAGTTCTTTGACAGCCGCATCTCCGCTGTTTACCGCTGTGACCTGGTATCCCCGGTTGACCAGCAGTCTGGACATGTTGGTAGTGAAAACAATTTCATCGTCGACCAGTAAAATTTTGCTTCCTTTCATAACTGCCTCCTTCCGGATTGATTCATCCGGCTATAGTGATGGATCTGATGTGTCATCAGGCCGGGCCGGCCGGGTTCCCTGTTTTGTTTTTTTTTTAAATGGTCAGCGGCAGAAAGATCATAAATTCCGAGCCTTCCCCCGGCTCACTTTTGACGGTGATGTTGCCTTTGAGCTGTCGGATGATACTGTAGCAGATGGAAAGTCCTAAACCCGTTCCTTTGCCCACCGGTTTGGTGGTGAAGAACGGATCAAAGATGCGGTCCAGCTGTTTTGGGTCGATACCGTTCCCAGTGTCGGCAATGGAAAGAAAAATGCCGTTGGAATCCGCATCATACCGGGTGGTGATCCGGATGATCCATAGGGCTTTCCTTCGTGTGCATCCACCGCGTTGGTGATCAGATTCAGAAAACCTGTTGCAACTGGGAAGGATCAGATTGAATGGCGGGAAGTTGCGGGTCCAGATCCGTCAGCAGCCGGATCCCGCTGGTTTTGGTTTCCCGTTCCATCAATTCCACTACTTCGGCGACGAACCGGTTCAGATCGACGGATTCGATCATGGACCGGGTCCGCCTGGAAAACCGCAGCAGATTATGGGTGATGCGTTTACACCGCTGGGATTGGAGTGCGATCTGATCCATGGAAGAAAGAAATTGTTCCCTGAATGCCGGATCTTCTATCGCTGTCTGTTGAAACTGATCCAGAAGCAGCTGGCGTTCGGTCATGATAATGGCCAGGGGATTATTGATTTCATGGGCCACACCCGCAGACAGTTCTCCAATGGAGGCCAGTTTGCTGGCCTGCATGAGCTGGTTGTTCAACCCGGCCGCATGTTCGTCACGTTTTCTGATGATCCCGACCATATGACGGGTGATGAATAACGCTGCCACCAGAATGCTTGCCGCGCTGAGATGCAGAAAAATCAAGTTGACAAACCGGGCATGATTCATCTCCTCAAAGGTTTCGGAACCAGCCTGTTTGACCACCAACATCCATTCCGGATGGGTCAGCCAGAATTTTCCCACGACCTGGTCGGAGAACCGGCCGGTGCTGTTTTTTGGGATACTTCGACGGTCACGGTTTCATTGAACGGTTCAACCGTCAGATCGGCATGTTCCATGATCGATCCGCCAAATCGGGGGGCGGTTTGATACAGCCCCTGGGTGTTGACCAGGTAGACATCACCGGTTTCACCGATGCGGACATTTTCCACCAGGGTGCGGAATACCTGGGTATTGATGGTGGCTCTCAGAATCCACTGATCTTCCCCTTCCCGGCGGAGTACGGCAATGATGAAATGCGGTTCCTGACGGAAACCCGTGAACATGTCACTGATGTAAAGCCCTTTCTGCATCACCTGTTTGAACCATGTCTCCCCGGCATACATCTTGTCAATCAGGTCATAGGGGCCGATATAGGCAGGTGGTTGCCGAGTTGATCAATGATTCCCAGGTCCATGATATACGGCTGTTCCTGGTTCATGTTTTCAAAGATGGTCATGAGATTGTCGGATTTTTGCAGATCCTTTTTTGAATGGGTATCGGCGATTAGGCGGAGCTTAGTGCTCTGCTCTTTGAGAAACTGCTCGATGAACCGGCCGTGATTGGCGACCTGATCTTTAAAGGAATTTATAATACGGTTTTCGGCAAAATAGGAATAGTGGATGTTTAGACCCCATCCCACCAGCAGAAGGGGCACAATGGAACAAAAAACGGTCAGCAGGGTGAACCGCCGGAAGATATAGCGGTAGGAGTTTTTTTCCGGCGGATTCAACCTGGTATCCGGGGTTAAGATGGCTTCATGGTCATTCATTTGCTCGGTTCCTGTATTCAGAGTATGTTGCCACTTCACGGATCGTTTGCTTGTAAACGGTATAATCAACACATAATCAAGACATAATCAAAAAACGTGCCATGTGGCCCTGGTTTAGGTTGAGAATGTAATTCCCTGTAATCGTGGGACATATGGTCAGGAAAAAAAGCGGTGGTACCGCCGGGTGGGGGAAAAGGGTATTGAATGTCAATTTTTGGGGGACACTTGGTGGGCAGGGGATGTTTCAGTCAAGCTGGATTTGCATCCGGCTGTTAGCCGGGGGACCCATAAAAATGGCTCCTCAGCCCCGGATGCCCCCGAGGGTGACATCTCTGTCTGTGAAACGGCAACCCCCAGGGCCGGTTCATCAGCCATGACAACCAGGGCGGCCCATACCCGGTCGGTATGATTTTTTTTCACAATGGCTCCTGTGAGCAAATCACGGTGCACAGGCCGCAGAAGGGGCGGGCGGAGTCCACCAGACAAAATGACCCATGGTCGGTACTATCCGGGAATCAAACTCCTGTCCTTCAGGGATGAGCAGAAAGACTCCCTGAATATCGGCGCACACGGTGACACATCGCAGGCACAAGAAGAACGCGGCCTGAATACCGATTTGTATGTTTCTGGTGCACACACAGTGTCATGTGTTTGTTTCAGTACAGCGGGAGTCCGGGCCCCATCTGAACGCAAGGTTTCCAAGCACGGGCTTGCTGGACGGCACCGGCGGACAAGCGAATCCATGATGAATCCACGACTGATCGGATATGTCCTTCATCCCAGAAAAGAGACCAACTGTTTTGCAAAATTTTGTCAAAAGGCACATAAATTGCTATATCTTGAAGATGAAATCAGGACAAAGTCATGTGGGCAGGTGTATAACCAAACCAGTCAGGATGGTATCAATAATATGGGAAGAAATGAAAATATGAAAAAATCGAAATTTTGGATAAAGAGAAGGTGCTTTCATTGATCAAAAACGGGAACACGGTCGCATTTTCCGGATTTTCCCCTGCAGGGGGTGCAAAGATCGTCCCCAGACTTTTGGCAAAACATGCAGCAGCGGAACACGGTCAGGGCAGAGATTTCCAGATCAGGGTGCTCACCGGCGCCTCAGCCGGAGATTACATTGACAATGACCTGGCAAAGGCAGGCGCCATTCAATGGCGCGCCCCTTATCAGGGTGGCAGAGAACTGCGGGACCAGATCAACCGCCAGGAAGTTCAGTATGTGGACATGCACCTGTCCCATCTCCCCAGACAGTGAGTGCCGGTTTTTCGGCAAGGTGGATGTGGCCGTGGTGGAAGCCACGGAAATCACCCCGGATGGACGGGTGTACCTGAGTACTTCCATCGGTGCTTCCCCTACCTGGCTGACCTGTGCTGAAAAAGTGATCATCGAAATCAACCACCACCATTCCCACCGGTTGCGGGAACTGGCTGATATATTTATTATCCCCCCGCCCCCCAGGCGGTCACCCATCAATGTGCATACACCATTGACCCGAATCGGGTGGCCCTATGCTCAGGTGGACCCGAAAAGGTGGTGGGTATTGTTGAGAATGACGAACCGGACCAGGTGGCGGAGTTCAGCGCTGAAGATGCGGTGAGCCGGAAGATTGCGGACCATGTGATCCGTTTTCTTCTGGAAGAAAGGCAGGCCGGCCGGATACCCGAACAATTTTTTCCTTTTCAGGCCGGGGTTGGCAATACTGCCAATGCCGTGCTGGCCGGGCTGGGAGCGCATCCGGATATTCCGCCGTTTTATATGTATTCCGAGCTATTCCAGAATGCCATGGTGGACCTGATGTCAGAGGGCAAGCTGCTGGGGGCTTCCGCCACAGCGCTGACCGTTGTGCCGGAAAAGCTGACCCGGATTACAGACAACCTGGATTTTTTCGGAAGCCGCATTGTGCTCCGGCCCCAGGAGATCTCGAACCACCCCGGTATTATCCGTCGTTTAGGCGTGATTGCCATGAACACAGCTCTGGAGATGGACATCTACGGTAATGTCAATTCTTCCCATGTGTTCGGCACCCAGGTCATGAACGGGGTGGGGGAAGCGGGGAGTTCACCCGGAACAGCCATCTGTCCATTTTCATGACCCGTCCGTGGCCAAAAGGGTAATATTTCTGCTGTTGTCCCCATGGTGCCTCATGTGGACAACAACGAGCATTCCGTGCAGATCGTGGTCACGGAACAAGGCCTGGCAGACTTGCGGGGCCTGGGGCCTATTGAGCGTGCAAAAAAATCATTAATACTTGCGCCCATCCGGCGTACCGGCCCTATCTGAACGATTACCTGAAACAAAGCCCCAGAGGACATATCTGCCATGACCTTTCCCGGTGTTATGAATTGCACCGGAACCTGATGAAAACCGGGGCCATGCTGCCGGATTTGCCAAATCATTTCTTCTGACCATAAAAAAATCCCTGCATGGGAGCGGTTCTGACTTCTCTTCTGAGAAGCTTTTGAAAAATTGATGTTTTTGGATACCTGACTTTTTTTCGGTTAGTTTTGGAAGCGTGGATTTTTAGGCTGGATTTCAGGTAAATAGCGGGTTTTTTCTACACTCATCCATCCAAATGGACTTCTAAAATCAACCGCCTTTGTTCGTCAAATATTCGTACCCCGTGGATGGGTTAAAAAAATTTT
>LQAG01000258.1_pt1 | contig 18727 bp, 27 predicted proteins | sample 1535801 | NCBI WGS metagenome assembly LQAG01 (sample SAMN04331584, study PRJNA305678) | bioreactor metagenome | isolation source: bioreactor_3 inoculated with Wadden Sea sediment 1st replicate of a... | place: Germany:Bremen | reverse complement strand
GATCGATCCGGAACCGAAGGCCTGAGGGGTAGGGAAATCCACCGAAAAAACGGTGTTCATCAATGACAGCCCCTAACGCATTTTCAAGCAAGGTGATGATTTGTTGTCCGGTCATCTCGAAAATGACCAGGGTGTTTTCAAACGGCAGCAGGGTATAAATGGTTTCAACGGTGATCTCCCCGGCCTGAATGCCGGTCCGGACCCCGCCGCCGTTCTGGATGGCGATATCCACCTCAAATCCGCTTCGGTTGACTTTCCTTAGAAGGGCATCGGCCACCAGGGGGGCAATGGGCGCTGCCTTCCGGCGTGGTCTGATCCGGGACCCGGATATGGGGCAAGAAATGTTCAGCCCTTCCCACAACCGTTTTCCCAGTTCGGCCACCTTTCCTGCATATGTCCCGGCAATGGCGGCCACGACCGGATCCTCTTCCGGGATGGCGATACGGGTGTCACGTCCAATGGCCAGCCAGACCTGTTCATGTGTCTGCGAATCCAGGGCCTGTCCCTCTTTGTCCAGAAACGGCTTGCCGGCGATCAGGCAAGGGGAGTCTTGATAAGAGATGAGTTTGCCGGTCTCATCAAACGCCACGGACAGCCTTCCCAGAAGCCGGGTGTGTTTCCAGGCATGGACCACCAGCACATCAGCCCCATCCGGTGCCGTGACCACGGTGGGATAAGGCCCCTGGGGCGCCAACCCCCAGGTCTTTGAAATTTCCCAGCAGGGTGTGGGAATGGCCTCCCACGATAATGTCCGCACCGGTCACGGAACTCCCGACCCGCTGATCCTGTTCATATCCGATGTGGGTCAGCAGAATAATGATCCGGATCCCCTGGGCTGTAAGCCGGTCGATCGTTTTCTGGGCGGTCTGGATCACCATGTGCATCCTGAGCGTATCCGGTGGACTGGACATCTGGGCCAGATCCCGGGTCAGAAGCCCGATCACCGCCACCGGCACCCCATCCACCTGTTTGATGACATACGGGGCGATCCGGCCGGCCAGATCCGGATCACCTGACACATCCATGTTAGCCGAGACGACGGGAAAATCGGCATGATTCAGCAAAGGAAGGATTCCGCCGGCACCCCGGTCAAACTCATGGTTCCCGGAAGCCATGACATCCAGGCCCATGGCGTTGAACACCCGGGCTTCGGCCTGTCCGTGGAACAGGGTATAGTACAGCGACCCCTGGACCATGTCACCGGCATGAAGAAACAACACGTGGGGGTGGCGATCCCGGGTCTGTCGCACCAGAGCCGCCATTTTTGACACCGATCCTAAAGGGACCGACACGGCAGTTTCCATCCCGGGAAACCTCAGGATATAGGGCCTGGGGACGAACTGGGAATGGGTGTCATTGACATGGAGCAGGATAAAGGAAACCGGTCTGGGCGGCCCTGCCGATCCGGCCCAGGCCCAGACCGAGATACCGGCCAGAAACAGCAGCCCGCAAAAAAAAGCATCCGTCGCATCATGAGATCATGCCTGCGGTAGATCCACAAGGCTGGTCACTGAACCACCCAGACAGTGCAGTCACTGCCGGCGTGGATGATCCGGTTGGACACACTGCCGAACATGAATTCCTCGGCCTTGGAAATGCCCCGGCGGCCGATCACTACCGTCTTGAACCTTTCGGTCTTTGCCACATGCAGAATGTCCAGGGCGATGCTGGTTCCCCGGCTGCAGTAATCCGGGGCCTCCGCCAGAGGGGAAGCGCAGCTTCCACATAATCGGTATGCACCTGTTTGTCAGAAATCCCGCTGTTGATCAAAAGATCGCGGCCCTCTGCCAGAAATCCAAGCAGCTTTTCCCGGGTCTTGACACAGGCCTCTTTCCAGGCCGCGTCATCGGCAAAAAATCCCGGTCCGGCAGATGCTCGATGGATAGCAGCTTGATCACAAATCCACCGGCGCCCCGGGTGATATCCGCCACATACTCAATGGCACGTTCAGCGTTTTTGGATCCGTCAACAGCGATCAGGATTTTATGAATATCCATGGCTTGATCCTTTTACAAATATATGGTCATCCCACCTGTCCCAGACAGGATGCCAGATCGGTTATGAACTCGTCCAGGGTTTCGTAATAGACCCTTGTGCCAGATGAAAAATGCATAAGCACCTGGTTCAATGCTTCCGGGATATAGGGGAAAATTTTTTTCAGATTGGCCAGGCGGTTTTTGAACACCAGCAGAAAGTCATCCGACCCGATATCCGGGATATTTTTGCTGCCGCCAGACATACGGCCAATGTCTTCATGGGAATAGAATCCTTTTCCCACAATATACACCAGCAGTCCCCCGAGTCCGAAAATATCCAGGCCGAACGGGTTTTCATGAAAATTAAACGTATAATCGAAATCGATCCAGACATAATCCCCGGTATCATAGGTCACCCAGAGATGATCCCGCCGGATATCCCCGTGTTTTTCTCCCATACGGTGCAGATCGTTGATGGCCCGACAGGAGACGATGAATTTTTTCAGGATGCCTGGCAGGTAAGTCCGGAAATAGGCAAAGTGGTCCATTTCAAGATCGCCGATCCAAAGATCCAGACGCTTTCCCAGGACGACTTGAAGAACCCGGACATTGTTTCCGGCGGTGTCTTCAACTGAGAATCCCTGCATGAACCGGGGATCGTTCCGCACTTTGTCCAGAATCCTGGCTTCCTTGCGCGGACTGCGGTAGCACGGAATCTGCATTTCTCCCATCTGGAGAGAGAACTTTTCATAAAACACCAGCTTGAGGATCCGCCGCTCGCCGGTTTCCAGATGACGGCACCGTTTGACCCAATATTTAGGATCTTCGACTCCGAAACTTCGCTCCATTTCATCCCGCAGCACCAGATAATGCTGATCATTCAGGACCACTACGTCCCCGCCGGTGATGCGCATGAAATCTGTGGTATCCGTGTACACCCGACCGGTTCGGCCCGGGTATCCGCCCGGGTAGAGCCTGTCCAGAATCTGCCAGGCGGTTTCAGGCATCGGCAGCCCGTTTATGAATGATCGTCATAGGCTCCTTTTTTTGTTCCGGCCTTAAATTACGTGTTTTTGACAGAGTTTGAATTTACAATTAGGACAGTCGACAGATGTTTGTCAAGCAAAGGATGAAAATTCCCGTCTAAATCTTTGGAAGTGGAAATGCCCCCCCTGCTGCCCGAAGTAAAAATAATTCTTAATTTTTTTACGCCGAACACTTCCTTTGTACATGATTGTAATTCATGTTCATAATAAGTATTTTTTAAACGCCGCACGCAAATCCTGGCGATACCTGTGAAGTGATGGAAGGAGGCCGGAGGCGGTCTGCGGACAGGAGAAGAAACCGCTTTTATTTTTATAAAATTGATGAAAAAATAAAGAGTTGCGTAAATCGATTCTGTTTGAAAGGAAACTCCATGGCCCGGTTTTGAAAAAAAGGGAACAGGTAAAAGGACAGAGCCCTGGCGCACTCATTTTTGTGGGTACGCAGAAAATGGATGCCGTGAACATCCGGCTCATCGACTATGATGCGCATCACCTCACTGAAAAAAAAATCGGAGATATCCAGGATTTGGACAATCAGAAAACCACGGGATCCATGACCTGGATCAACATTGACGGATTGCACGATGTAGAAAACATCGGCCGGATCGGAACGATGTTTGATCTGCATCCCCTGGTACTCGAAGACATCCTCAATACGGGCCAGCGGCCTAAAATCGATGACTATGACGACTATCTGTTCATTGTCCTGAAAATGATCCGGTTTGACGGCCAGACACAGATGGTAGTGAACGAGCAGTTGAGCATGGTGGTGGCGGACCGGTTTGTTCTCACGTTTCAAGAGCGGCCGGGGGATGTGTTTGAGCCGGTCAGGGAACGAATCCGTCGCCGGAAATCCCGAATTCGGAGTGCTGGTACCGACTATCTGGCCTGCGCCCTCATGGACACGGTGGTGGAAAATTACATTTCTGTCGTCGAACGCATCGGGGAACAGATTGAAGACCTGGAAGAGGAAGTGCTTTCAGGCCGGGACCTGGGGGTCATGGAAAAATAAACCGTCTCAAACGGGAAACCAATTATCTGAAAAAATCGATCCGTCCGGCCAGGGAAGCGATTTTTCAGCTGCTGCGGCTGGAAAGCGGCCTGATCCATGAAAAGACCTATCCGTTCCTGAAAGATCTGGAAGACCTGGCCGCCCATGCTTCGGAAGCCGTGGATACCTATCGGGACCTTCTCACGGACCAGCTCAACATCTACAATTCCGCGACGGCCAATCGGATGAACGATATCATGAAGGTGTTGACCATTTTTGCCGCGATCTTCATTCCCCTTACCTTTATCGCGGGCATCTACGGCACCAATTTTGAATACCTGCCCGAACTCCGATATAAATACAGCTATTTTATCTTCTGGGGAGTGCTCGTTGTCATTGCCGGGGCTTTGCTGTATTATTTCAAAAAAAACGATGGTTCTGAGCCTTCCCCTGATGCCCGGTCAACTCCACCCAAAAGAGGCTTTCACGGATTTCAGCCAGCGGTCATACAACCGGGTCCGTTGAGCATCGTCCATGTCCGGATACCAGGTGGTGTGGGCCTGCCAATTTTTTTCAAGGAGACAGTATCCGGCCAGAACCCACGGCCAGGCCGGCCGCCATAGGCCGCTCCCAGAGCCGTAGTTTCCGTCACCTTAGGCCGGATCACGTCCTTGTCTAGAATATCGGCCTGGAATTGCATCAATGTGGTGTTTTCCACCATGCCCCCGTCTACTTTCAACATGGTGAGATCCTGGCTTCGGCCCAGGTCCTTTGAAATGGCCTCCACAATATCCTTTGTCTGAAACGCAGTGGCCTCCAGCACGGCCCGGGCGATGTGGCCTTTGTTGGCAAACTGGGTCAGCCCGGTGATCACCCCCTGGCATCGGAACGCCAGTAAGGGGCGAACAGCCCGGAAAACGCAGGCACGCAGTACACATCCCCGTTGTCCGAAACGGTGTTGGCCAGGGTCTCGATTTCCGGGGCAGAAGCGATCAGTCCCAGATTGTCCCGGACCCACTGTACCAGGGCACCGGCATAGGCAATGGATCCTTCCAGCGCATACACCGGTTTTGCCCCTGTATCTGGTATCCCAGGGTGGTGAGCAGTCCGTGGTTTGAAAAGGTGATGGTATTTCCGGTGTTGAACAGCAGAAAACACCCGGTGCCATAAGTATTTTTGGCTTCCCCCGGGTCAAAGCACGTGTGGCCGAATAGCGCGGCCTGCTGATCCCCCAAAGCACCTCCCAGCGTCACACCCTCTCCCAAAGGCTGGCGGCATCGGTTCTGCCCAGTGCAATGGGATCGGAAGAGGGCACGATGGACGGCAGACAATTTCGGGGAATTGCCAATGTGTCCAAAATATCCGGGTCCCAGTCCAGGGTCTTCAGGTTCATTAGCAGGGTCCGGGATGCATTGGTCACATCCGTGACATGCCGTCCTTTTCCCGGCCCGCCGGTGAGGTTCCAGATCACCCAGGTTTCCATGGTACCGAAAAGGGCCGTTCCTTTGGCCACCGCCTGTCTGACGGCCGGGACATGATCCATCATCCATTTGATTTTGGGGCCGGAAAAATAGGTGGCTGTGGGCAGCCCGGTCTGCCGCCGGAAGCAGTCCCTGCCGTACACCGCATCCAGGTTCCGGCAGAGATCATCACTGCGGGCGCACTGCCAGACAATGGCATGATAGAGCGGTTTTCCCGTGTGTTTGTCCCAGGCAGCCACGGTCTCTCTCTGGTTGGTGATCCCGACAGCGGCCAGATCCCTGCCGGTGAGACCGGCCTTTTCCAGGGCCCTTGCAATGACAGTGAAGGTATTGTCCCGGATCTGCACCGGATCATGGGCCACCCACCCTGGTTTTCGCAAATCTGGTCATGTTCCATCCGACTGACGGAAACAATGCCGCCGTCTTTGTCAAAGATGATAAAACGGGTGCTGGTGGTGCCTTGGTCCACGGCGCCGAGATAGGATGTCATGAAATGCCTCCTTGTGGCAAATTTTTTTAAATGATAAAAAGTATACCGCTGATCCGGACAAAAATAAACAAGGACCTGGAACGGCAACTCATGCCGTCGTTTTCCGGTCCGGCGGGATCATCTCCGGCAGGGTCATGCAGGAGGCTATATGGGATACCGCCTGGAATGCCGATGCAATGGCAATACCGGATCCGGATTTTCACGTTTCCAGTCCTGATGGGCCAAAATGCTGCCGGCGGCATACACCCGGTGATGAAATACCGATCCATTCCCATCCAGGGGCCTGAAAAAACCATCGGTCTCAATGCCCGCCCGGTTTACCGGATGACCCGCTGGATCGAAGAAATCCCGGCACATCCACCCGGAACGCCCCGAGGGCTGAGTCACGGGAATGCCGAACAGCATCTCTGTAATCCGGTCCGCATTCACTCCCAATCCCCGGCCCAGAAAACGTCCCGTGGCCAGAATCAGGAAACGGGCCCGGATTTCAACCGTTCCTGCCCCGGATGATATAAAAGACAAACTCGTTCCGGTCCCGGGCGATGCCGGACACAGCCACTGGAAAATGGTGATGTCCAGTGCCGGCGGCTTTTTCCAGAAACGCCTCTTTCATTCGCATGCCGGTCACTGACGGAGACAGAGTGGGGATTTCGAACACCGGCCGGCCCAGGGCCTGTTCCAGGATTTCACGACGGGACTCGAACCGGTATATACCTAACACAGCCGGAAGTCCCAGCACGTCTACGGCTTTGGCATGGGGACGTAGTTGCTGGATAAACCGGTCCATCACCGCCGGGGTTTCCAGATCCCAGCAGAGACGTTCACACATCAGATCTCCGGCGGTTTCTCTGCCTGGAAACGCAATGCTATTACTAGTGATTCCGGGCAGCTTTGCTTTCAGAGTCTGGGCCATCTGCCTGGCACCAAACCCTTTGAGGCCTTTGATATCCACCAGGCCTATGCGCAGATTTTCTGCAACCGCCCTGGCCCCGGCAATCATGGTCCCAGGAACCTGCCAGGTGGGCTTAAGGGTGCCGGCCGGGGTGATAATATGCTGGTTGGTCTCTTGGGCCGGGCCGTGAAAACGGATGCCGGCCGAGGCCATATAACGGGTAAACTCCCAGAATCCTTTACGGATCTGATCTTCGGTGACGTGCGAATAAGGATGGTCAGGCCGGGTTTTCTTCAGAACGGAAATGCCTTCAAAGGGATCTGCAAATACCCGGGGCGGGTGTCCCGGCAGGGTGCTGAACAGGTCCAGGCATCCGCTGGCAAAGCCGATTTCCGAAGCCCGGCCTACCTGGACCGTGGTGATCCCCCGGTTTCTGGCAAAAATTGCAGCAGCCATGCCGGCCATTCCGGATCCGATGACTGCCAGTTGTGTATGAATAGCGGCGGCTGTCGTGGGATTTTGGTTCATCGGTCAGCGTCCATGTTGAACAGGCCGCATAAAAAGATTCCTGCAGTTCCATACGAACCAGTTCCTGGCCCCGTACTAAGGGCATCAGTCCTTTCCAGCGTTCATTGACAAACTCCCGGACCTGGGACAGGCCCTGGTCTCCGGACAGATCCCCGGTGCGGTACAGATAGGCAGCCAGCCGGAAGGAGCAAAAGGTTCCCTGGCAGGGTCCTTTTCCGATACGGCTGCGGTGCCCCACCTCTTCCAGGATCGGGGATCGGCCCTCTGCCTTGAGCGAATCCACAATCCGATCCACCATGGATTCAGACACCATCTCACACTCACAGATCAGGGAGTCTCCGGGCTGAGGCCGGACAGCCAGGGACCGGGAGGCTTTCCCGGGTCGGTCCAGGCCCCTTTACTGCTGGACGGCAAGGGCAGGTCAGCGGTCCGGCAGGGCTGATTGTTTTTCAGGCGGCGGGCCACGATATCCGCTGTTTTTTCCGCCATCAGGCGGTAAGTGGTCAGTTTGCCTCCGGTAATGGTGACAAAATTTTTCAAACCCTCTGATTCATGGTCTTTGAGGGTGTAGTTGCGGCTGATTTTCTGCCTTTTTCTTTCCCGTCTTTCACCAGGGCCGGACACCGGCATAGGCACGGATATACCTCGTGGTGGCAAGCTTTGGGACCATGGCGGCCCCTGCCGGATAATGGCATCCACTTCTTCCATAGTGGGCCGGATATCATCCAGATTGTCAATCTCCAGAGAAGTGGTCCCGATGATGGACACTGTGCCTGCAGGAGCCAGGATGTCAGCATCCGAGGCCGGACGCAGCCGGTTGATCACCTGATGACTGATCCGGCTCTGAGTGATGAGCAGGGACCCCTTGGAATAAAGCATGGGAATATGAACCCCGGCCATGGCCGCCACCTGGTCGGCCCAGGCCCCGGTGGCGTTGACATACTGACAGGCTTTGATTTGAAAGGTGTCGCCAGTTCGAGTGTTCCTGACCCTGGCCGCCTGGATATGGCCTTTATGGGAAATGAACCCTTCCACATGGGTATTGCGAAGGATAAGTGCCCCGTTTTTCTGCGCATCTGCCGCATTGTCCAAAGAGAGCCTGAAGGGATCCACCACGGCGTCCCGGACTGCAAACACCGCCTTGACATCCTGGGCCAGGCAGGGTTCCATCTGCTGTGCCTGTGCAACACAAACCGGCTGACAGAATATTCCGCATTGCGGCATAGTTCGGGAAATCGGGCGATATATTCATCATCATCTTCAGGCAATGCCACAAACAACCCGCCGGTATCTTCCATACACTGAGGGGCCAGACGTTTGAGCAGAACACTTTCCTGCCGGCATTCCACAGCGGTTTCACTGTCTTTTAAAATATACCGGGCACCACTATGGAGCAACCCGTGGTTGGCGCCCGAAGCACCGGAATTGATATCTTTTTTGTCGATGAGAATACAGTTGATCCCCCGCAATGAAAGATCTCTGGCAATGCCTGTGCCGGTTGTCCCCCCCCTATGATCAATGCCTGGGTTTCCAAAAATTTTTTTTTCTATCCTCCTGATGTCAAATGATAAAAAACCGCCAGTCCATGGATAGGAACTGTTTTTGATCGCCAATGATCTTTTTTAATCTTTTTGTCAGACAATTTCAACTTTTTTTATCTTTTTTATCTTTTTTGTCTTGACTTCCCCATGGAAGTCTAATAACAAGTCAACATAATGGAAACATTCATTTCCAAACAATTGTGTATCATTTGCTTTGTTCCAATTGTTCAGGCTCAACCCCTTTTCAGGAGGTATCAGCAGACGCATGGGGCTTATTCTTGACCAGGTGAATAAATATGTGGAAGGCGAGATGCATCTTGCCAATATCAGCTTGGACCTCGCATCCGGATCCAGAAATGTGATCCTCGGCAGAACCCTTGCCGGAAAGACCTCCCTGTTGCGCATCATGGCCGGCCTGGACCGCCCCACCAACGGGAAGATTGTAGTGGACGGCAGGGATGTCACCGGCATATCGGTGCGCAAACGGCAGGTGGCCATGGTGTACCAGCAGTTTATCAATTATCCATCTTTTACCGTGTTCCAGAACATTGCCGCCCCCTTACAGATCAGCGGGGCACCCAAAACGAGAATTGAAGAAAAGGTGATGGAAACCGCAAGGCTTCTGCATTTGGAAAAGATGTTAGACAGAATGCCCGCAGAGCTGTCAGGGGGGCAGCAGCAGCGGGTGGCCATTGCCAGGGCATTGATGAAAGACAGTCAGCTGCTTTTGCTGGATGAACCCCTGGTCAATCTGGATTACAAACTGCGGGAGGAACTGCTGGAAGAACTGACCGCCATATTCAAAAAACGGGATTGTGTGGTGGTATACACCACCACCGAACCCTCGGAAGCGTTAAAACTGGGGGGCAATATTGTGGTCATGGACCAGGGCCGGATTCTCCAGACAGGGCCCACCTCACAGGTTTACCGAAATCCTGCCACGGTACGGACCGCCCAGCTCCTTTCGGATCCCCCCATCAATCTGTTTACGGCAGAGCTGAAAGATGGGCATCTGACCCTGGGGGATGAGCTTTCAATAGCGGTGACTGATCCCATTGCAGGCCTTTCTTCCGGCCGGTATCACATCGGGATCCGACCCAACCATCTGTATCTGCACCGGCAGGATCCCGGAGATGTCAAAATTCATGCAACCGTGGAGATATCAGAGATAAACGGGTCGGAAACCTTTATCCATTTTCAGTACAGCGGTCTTAAAACCGTTCTCCATGAAGTGGGTATCGATGCCCGGAAAATCGGTTCAGATATTACGGTGTATATGAACCCCGCAAACTTTTTCATGTTTGCGGAAAACGGGGATCTGCTGATATCCCCGGGCGTATCTAAGACCGTTGAAAATAAACATCTTAAAGGAGATCTGGATGGCGCAAATATGTCTGGATGAAATCGCCCACAGTTACCTGCCGTTTCCGAAAACCGATGCAGACTATGCCTTGAAGCGCATTCACAACACCTGGAATGATGGCGGGGCCTATGCTCTTTTAGGCCCCTCAGGATGCGGAAAGACAACCCTCTTGAACATCATATCGGGCCTGCTCAAACCCAGCAAAGGGGCGGGTCTGGTTGACGAAACGGACGTCACGGACCTGCCACCGGAAAACGCAACATTGCCCAGGTTTTCCAGTTTCCGGTTCTCTATGACACCATGACCGTCTTCAACAACCTGGCCTTTCCTCTGAAAACCGAGGCTTTGATAATGCCTATATCACCCCCCGGGTAAAAGAGGTTGCCAGGATACTGGAACTGGAACCGTGCTCCACAAAAAGCGGAAGGGTTGGGGGCGGATGCAAAACAGAAAATATCTCTGGGCAGGGGTCTTGTGCGGGAGGATGTGGCAGCCATTCTGTTTGATGAACCCTCACGGTGATTGATCCTCAGCTCAAGTGGCAGCTACGGTGCAAGCTCAAGGAGATCCACGAACAACTCAAATTGACATTGATCTATGTCACCCATGACCAGGTGGAGGCACTGACGTTTGCCGATCAGATCATTGTGATGTATGAAGGACAGATCGTCCAGCTCGGCACACCCCAGGAACTGTTTGAATATCCCAACCACAAGTTTGTGGGGTATTTCATCGGCAGCCCGGGCATGAACTTTCTGCCCTGCGCCGTGGAAAACGGCAAAGCCAGGGTGGGAGAGTGTCACATTCCTCTGGACGACTCCACCGCAGCTCTGGGAAGCCGGGCCACAGGGTCCTTGGAGCTGGGCATCCGGCCCCTTTATCTGAAAATCCATGTTCAGGAAACAGCCGGTAGTTTTCAGGTACCGGTCCAGTCGGTGGAAGACCAGGGCAGCTACCGGGTGGTGACCCTGGCATTCGCCGATCAGGTCATCAGGGCCAGAATCGCTGAAAATGACCCGGTTCCCGGATCCACGGCCTGGGTCTCTTTTCCTGAAAAATGGATCCGGCTGTTTGAAAACGACCATCTCTTAAAATAACATCCCTGAAAAGCAAGGAGGCCTTCAAAAGATGAAAAAATGGCAGGACAACAAAAGGGTGGCTGTTCATCTTACCGGTCTTTATCATTGTTGCCTTCAGCGCCATTGTCCCTTTGATGACCGTTGTCAATTATTCCATCCAGGACATATTCGGACCGGGCCAGCGGATCTTTGTAGGCACCGAGTGGTATAAAGAGGTATTGACGGACCAGCGCCTCCATGAGGCTTTGTGGCGGCAGCTGCTGTTTTCCGGACTGGTGCTGCTCATTGAAATGCCCCTGGGCATTGCCATCGCTTTGACCATGCCCACCAAAAAGGACTGGGATCATCGCTCTGCCTGGTGTTGATTGCCCTGCCCCTGCTGATCCCCTGGAATGTGATCGGCACCATCTGGATCATCTTCACCCGGCCGGATATCGGACTGATGGGGGCGTTCATCAACAATCTGGGGTGGTCATTCGACCATACCGCATCCGGGCTCCATGCCTGGATCACTCTCATGCTCATGGAGGTCTGGCACTGGACCCCCCTGGTGATCCTGCTGGCTTATGCCGGCCTTCGGTCCATCCCGGAAGCCTATTACCAGGCAGCCAGAATCGACGGGGCTTCCGCCTGGGCCATCTTCCGGTATATCCAGCTGCCCAAAATGCGCGGGGTTCTCACCATTGCCCTGCTTCTGCGGTTTATGGACAGTTTTCTCATCTATGCGGAACCTTTTGTTCTCACCGGCGGCGGCCCCGGCAATGCCACCACTTTTTTTGTCCATCTACCTGGTCAAAATCGCGGTGGGCCAGTTTGATCTGGGACCGGCCGGGGCATTTTCCCTGATCTATTTTCTCATTGTCCTGCTGTTTTGCTACCTGTTCTACCAGGTGCTGCTCAATGTGGGGAAAGGAGAATCACAATGAAAAAAACGCTATATCATCCTGGCAGCCTATCTGGTGCTGATCATGATGCCCATCTACTGGATGCTCAACATGTCTCTGCGCACCAATGCCGATATCATGGATAGACTGGTGTTCATTCCCACGGATATCACCTTTGACAACTATATCACCATCTTTACCGATTCCGCCTGGTACTCCGGGTATATCAATTCCATCATCTATGTGGTCTTGAACACGATCATCTGCCTGGTTACCGCGTTGCCTGCGGCGTATGCGTTTTCACGGTATTCTTTTATCGGTGACAAGCATGTGTTTTTCTGGCTGCTCACCAACCGCATGGCACCGGCCGCTGTTTTTCTGCTGCCGTTTTTTCAGCTGTACTCCACCTTCAACCTCATCGACACCCATATTGCCGTGGCCCTGGCCCACTGCCTGTTCAACCTGCCTTTGACAGTGTGGATTCTGGAAGGATTCATTTCAGGGGTACCCAAAGGAAATCGATGAAACCGCCTTTATTTGACGGGTATAAATTCCCAGGTTTTCTTTTTCGTGTTTATCCTTTGATCCGGTCCGGCATCGGGGTGGCGGCATTTTTCTGTTTCATGTTCTCCTGGGTGGAACTGTTATTCGCCAGGACCCTGACACTACGGCGGCCAAACCCATTGCTGCCACCATGACCCGTACTGTCAGTTCCTCAGGCCTGGACTGGGGGCTTTTGGCTGCCGCCGGCTTTCTGACCATCGTTCCCGGTGCCCTGGTCATCTGGTTTGTAAGAAATTACCTGGCCAAGGGGTTTGCCCTGGGACGGGTGTAAAAAGGAGGCGACATGAATCTTGAATGGATGGCCTGGACAGTGCCCACCGCAGCCTTTTTCTCTGTTATCGCCCTGATGCTGGCGGGCATGACCTTCTGGGAAATCAAAAGTCCCACCACCAAACGCAAAGGCTTTCTGCCCATTGCCACCACCCGAGGAGACCGGCTTTTCATCGGTCTTCTGGTTTCCGCCTATATTCATCTGGCCTGGATCGGCCTGACGGATTTGACCGTCTGGTTTGCGCTGGGAATTGCCGTTCTCTGGATGGGTGTGGTTATGCGCTGGGGATAGCAGCCCTCGTAAAAAAACCGGTTCCAGGGCAATTACCAAAGGCCTTCGGTTCTGGACCGGCGATCGCCTTACCATCACAATGAAGGCCTGGGAGGAATCATTTTATGAAAACCGTTTTAGCTGGAAAACGTCTGGCAAAGGTTGCCCTGGCATGCCTGCTGGGCATGGGTTTGCTTTTGATCTCCCTGCCGGCCCAGGCAGGGATTGATGCGGCAAAAAAATGGATCGACGAAGAATTCACTCCTTCCACTTTGACCAAAGCCGAACAGCTTGCAGAAATGGAATGGTTTATCAAAGCAGCCAAGCCTTTCAAGGGTATGGAAATCAAAGTGGTGTCTGAAACCATTCCCACCCATGAGTATGAATCCAAGGTCCTGACCAAAGCCTTTGAAGAGATCACCGGCATCAAGGTCACCCATGACCTGATCCAGGAAGGGGATGTTATTGAGAAGCTCCAGACCCAGTGGCAGTCAGGCCAGAACATTTATGATGCCTGGATCAACGATGCGACCTAATCGGCTCCCACTGGCGTTACGGCCACACCGTAAACCTTACCGACTGGATGGCGGGCGAAGGCAAGGATGTGACCCTGCCCACCCTGGATGTGGATGATTTTTTCGGCAAGGAGTTTGGAACGGGTCCGGACGGCAAACTGTATCAGCTGCCTGACCAGCAATTTGCCAACCTGTACTGGTTCCGGTATGACTGGTTCAGCCGGGACGACTTCAAAAAACAGTTCAAAGATATCTACGGGTATGAGCTGGGAGTTCCTGTGAACTGGTCTGCCTATGAGGACATTGCTGAATTCTTCACCGAACATGTCAAGGAGATCGACGGACAACCGGTATACGGCCACAACGATTACGGCAAGAAATCCCCGGATCTGGGATGGCGGTTCACCGATGCCTGGCTGTCCATGGCCGGGGCCGGAGACAAAGGCCTGCCCAACGGCCTGCCTGTGGATGAATGGGGAATCCGTGTGGATGAAAACAACCGACCGGTAGGCTCCAGTGTCAGCCGGGGTGGTGCTGCCAACAGCCCGGCAGCCAAATATGCTCTGCGCAAATACATGGAATGGCTGCGTAAATATGCACCTCCCGGTGCACTGGGCATGGATTTTTACCAATATCTTCCTTTTCTGGCCAAAGGAAATGTGGCCCAACAAATTTTCTGGTACACTGCATTTATCCCTGATATGGTGGCCCCCGGGGCCACGGTCAATGAAGACGGCACTCCCAAATGGCGCATGGCCCCCTCCCCCCACGGTCCTTACTGGGAAGAAGGCATGAAGGTGGGATACCAGGACTGCGGGTCCTGGACGCTGCTGAACAGCACACCTGCGGACCGGCGCAAGGCGGCCTGGCTGTATGCCCAGTTCACAGTGGCCAAGACCACCTCCCTGAAAAAGCCCATGTGGGACTGACACCTGTCAGAGACAGTGATATCCGGCATGCTTCCTTACAGAACGGGCCCCCAAACTGGGCGGCCTGGTGGAATTCTATCGCAGCCCTGCCCGACATGTATGGACGGATACCGGCACCAATGTTCCGGATTATCCACGCCTGGCACAATTGTGGTGGCAGAATATCGGAGAGGCTGTGGGCGGTGAAGTAACAGTTGACAGAGCCATGGACAATCTGGCCCAGGAAATGGACAAGGTGCTGGAACGGATTGAAAGATCAGGAGTACAGGGTGACAAAGGCCCCAAAATGAACCCTGAAAAAGATGAAGCATACTGGCTGAGTCAGCCTGGCGCACCCAAGGCGAAACTGGCCAATGAAAAACCCAAAGGCCAAACCGTGGATTACGATGAACTGATCAAGACCTGGAAAGAATAACTTCAATCTGCGGCCCGGACGATTGTATGACACCGGCATCTTCTCAGCTGATGTCTTGTCCGGGTGGCATTTTGCCCCGGGAGAAAGCTTCATGCCGGTCTGAGACCGACAGGCTTTAACAGGCCGGACAAAGATGTCTCCCGGGGCCTGTTTCACAAAAGACGCACCCGGAAACGCACCTTGTTTTCGATAACAGAAATAAATAAATTTCGGGATACTCATGGGACAGAACTATATACCCGCTGACCGGCAGACCCGCATCCAGAACCTGATCCAGGAAAAAGGGGTGGTCAAGGTGATCGAGCTGAGCCGGATGTTCCATGTCACGGAACTGACCATCCGGCGGGATCTGGATGTCCTTGAAAAAAAGGGGTTCTGGACCGGACTCATGGCGGGGCCATTTTGCGGCACCGCATGAAAACCGAACCGCTTTATTCGGAAAAAGACCGGATCCTTCGGATGGAAAAGGAACCATCGGCCGGAAAGTCAATGATCTGGTGGAACCCGGGGACACCCTGCTCATCAACACAGGCTCCACGACCTCCCAGGTGCTCAGGCACCTGTCCGTCAATCCCCTGCGGGTGATCACCAGCAATGCAAACGCTCTGCTGGAGGTCACGGACCCGGATATCGAACTGATCCTCACCGGCGGTGTTTTCCGGCGGCAATCCAACTCGCTGATCGGCGCTCTTGCCCACTCAGTTTTAGGAAAGGTTTGCGGCAGCAAGGCCGTCATCGGTGTGGACGGACTGAGCATCAAATTCGGACTGACCACCCCCATCCAGCAGGAGGCGGAAGTCACCCGGATGATGATGGAGCGGACCCAGGGACCGGTGATAGTGGTGGCAGACCACAGCAAAATGGGCGTGGTTTCCAACTTTGTCACCGCCCCCATCAAAAAGATCAACATCTTGGTCACCGATGCCGGCATCAAACCGGATTTCACAAAGTTGCTCCAGGAGCTTGGCATCCAGGTGGTCATCGCCACCATGTGACACAGTACAAGCTGCCATTGTTCGAATATCCGGAAAGTTCTGACGTCCCTTAGTATCCGGTATCCCCTCCTTTCGTCAGGGTGATCGGCCTCAAGATTCAGGAAGCAGACAGTCCGAACCCGATTGTCCTGCTTCCGGATCTACAACTGGATGATTTCCGGTGACTGGCCGCAGTGTTCCAGAAATTTTACCAGGTCCTGGGACCGGACGGTGGTGGTGGCGGTGTTCTCCAGGGGATGGAAATTAAGACGATCATGGGTCATGAGTTCCTCATCCAGAACGATTTTGACTTCATGGCCTTTGATGTTGACGGCGGCAAACGGGGTAACCGCTCCGGGGATCATGCCCAGTACTTCCATGAGCAGGTCGGGTTTGGCAAACGACATGTTGTTTCCGCCGATTTTCTTGGCCACTTCTTTGATTTTGATGGGCTTGTCCGCCAGGGTCACCACCAGAAAAAGTTTTTTTTCTTGTCCTTTGAAAACAGATTTTTGCTGTGGGCCCCTTCAATGCCGTCCTGGTGCTGGGCCGCCTCTTCCACGGTGAATACCGGGGGTGTCCATGGTTGGTGTATTCAATGCCGATATTGGATAATAGTGCGAACAGTTCTTGCTGGGTCTGTAACATGTTTCTTCCTCTTCAATATGCTTTCCGGGCTTGCAGGGCTTGGCTTACCAATAATTGACATAAATGAGCCGGACAATGGTCAAAAACACCACGGTCAGAAAAAACGGCCGGATAAACACGGCCCCTTTCCGGATGGCCAGGCTGGAACCGGCCCGGGCCCCGATGATCTGTCCGGCGGCCATGACCAGCCCCGCAGACCACAAAACGTTTCCCCCGATGATGAAAACGGCCAGGGCCACGATATTGGACGTAAAATTCATCACCCGGGTGGTACCCACGGCCCCTGTCATATCCAGGCCTAAAAAAATGAGCAGCGCACCTGTCCAGAATGAACCGGTGCCGGGACCGAAAAATCCGTCATAAAACCCCAACCCGGTGCCGAACATCAGAAAAAACAGGTTTCGCCCCATTTTAGGCGTGGCCGGCTGCATCCCCAGGTTTTTGAAAGCAGCGTATAGAAAAAACCGCCAGAAGCAAGGCGGGAATCAGGTGCCGGATAAATCCGGAATCCATGCGCTGAATAATCATGGCCCCGAGCACGGCCCCGAAAAAGGTAAAAATGATGCCAGTCCGGCACTGGCGGATATCCACCAGGCCTTTGGAAATGAAATTGGCAGCCGCAGACAGGGTTCCGAAACTGCCCTGGAGCTTATTGGTGCCCAGGGCCACGGCAGGAGGCAGGCCCACCGCCAGCAGGGCCGGCAGAGCGATCAACCCGCCCCCGCCGGCAATGGCATCCACAAAACCGGCGCATATGCCGGTGACAAACAGAATGCCCAGACTGATCAACGACAGTTCCATTGTCACAATGCCGGCTATTTGGGATCGATGTTGAACAGCAGGTCATTTTCCAGATACACCTGTTCCAGCTGCTCCTGATAGGTCCGCAGGGCCTCTCCCTTGCGGTGGGCCAGTTCCTGGACCATGTACTGAATCACAGCCAGCATGCCTGACACGTTGCCGATAAAGGGGATGGATTTGGACGGTACCACCAGGGACAGGTGGGCAAAGGGGATCACCGGCGAGATACTGGAGTCGGTGAGGACCAGCAGGGTATGGCCGCACCGGCGGATCATTTTGCTCAGCTTGATCAGTTCGTTGGGATACCGGGTGGTGGCGGTGAGGATCACCAGGCTCTGGTCCGGAGCATTGGCCAGCATGTCCATGGCTGTGGAATCGCTGCCCTTCAGAATCTGGATCCCTTTGCGTACCTTGGTCAAAGACCATCCCAGGTAGTAGGCAAAGGTGTAGGAGAGACGGGACCCGGTGACATAAATCAAAGGACTGGTCTCCATGTGGGTGATGAACTGATTCATGCGGTCCACATCAATATTTTCATACAGAAACTTGAGGTTGTTGAGTTCTTCCAAAATCCCCCGGTGAAGCCGGTCCAGTCCGGGCTCGTCAATTCCTTTGAGATTGGCCCGGTCCGGCAGGCTCAATCCGGTATTGATGAAGTCCTTGAGTGCGTCCTGGAAGTCCGAGTATCCTCTATATCCGAGGGTGGCCACGAACCGGACCACTGTGGCTTCACTGACTTCGCAGGCCTCGGCCAGCTCCTTGGTGGTCATAAACACCACCTTGGTAGGATTGAGCATGATATAGTTTCCCAGGGCCTGGGCTTTTGGAGTCAGAGAATCCAGTTTGCTGGAAATATCATCGATCACGGGGTGTGATGCTGTATCATTCATTGTAACAGCCTTATTTCAAAAGGGTTTTATCGTGGACAGATCTTTTTATACTTTTTTGATTTTATTTGAGATTTAATCCAAAATCATTATTTTGTCAAGCATCAATGAAATGAAACTATCATTTTTAAATAAAACACTTGACATGTTTTCTTTCATAGCGTATTGACGAACTGGGTATG
>LQAG01000257.1_pt1 | contig 18782 bp, 22 predicted proteins | sample 1535801 | NCBI WGS metagenome assembly LQAG01 (sample SAMN04331584, study PRJNA305678) | bioreactor metagenome | isolation source: bioreactor_3 inoculated with Wadden Sea sediment 1st replicate of a... | place: Germany:Bremen | reverse complement strand
GAAACAGTTCCACATCCGCCTCCTGAACCACCACAATGGTGGTGCCGGTGTCCTTGGTGACCACGATCTCCAGCCCGGGTTTCCGGGTCATGCCTTCTTCCGCAGCTGTTCCTGCGGCAGCCCCGGCCAACGCACCGATCACAGTGGCCACGGTCCGTCCGGACCCGCCTCCCACCGTGCTGCCCAGCACCCCGCCGGCAACCCCTCCCGCAGCGGTTCCCACCGGAGTTTTCGTGCCTTCGATGGTGACAGACTTAACTGACTCCACGGTGCCCATCATCACGGTCTGGGCCTGACGGGCATGATCCCTGGAATAGACTTCGCCGGACCGGCTGGAGGCACACCCGCCCGCCAGCAGAGCGATAATGCCTGTCAATACTGCCGCAGCGGCAATAACAGATAATTTTTTCATTGGTTACCCCTTTCGCTTTTTAAACAGTTGCCGTCCATTCATGACTGTGACGATATATCCTTAAATTTTATCACATTTCCGGTTTTTTTTAAACATGATCGGAAAATATTATCATTTTTTCCGAAGATTTGGGGTCAGCTGCCTTGAAAAATGGACCAGGACAAACACCAGGGTTCCAAGTGCCATGACCAGTCCGGCCACGGGAAACGCCAGTCTGAGGCTGAAAAATCCATGGCCAGGCCGGCTGCCACTGAACCGGCCAGCATGCCCAGGCTGTGAGCCACCGTCAGAATCGCCATCACCGACCCCATGGCTCTTTTTTGTTCTCCATTGACCACAGCCAGTGCTGTGATCGCCGGCATAGCAATCCCGCCGCCCACCCCGAACAGGGATACCGCGGCAACCAGATCGAAAAACGAGGCGGAAAAATAGATCCACCCCATGCTGGCGGTAACGATGACCCCGCCCAAAACGGCCATGGCCTGGCGGCATATGCGGTCCGCTGCATATCCCATGGGCACCTGCAGCAATCCGGATATAAAGACCCCCAGCGTTACCAGCAGCCCGATCCCGGCACCGGACCGGCCGAACATCTGAGCCCCGAACAAGGGCAGAAAACTCCAGATGGCGCCGATACAGGCGGTATAGGCAAATCTGAACGAAAACAGGCCGAACAGTTCCATGTCCCGGATCACCAGGGACCAGGGAATCTGAAGAGACTGATGTCCGGAACGGAGCCGTTCTTCGGACAACGGTGGCAGCAATATCACACACAGCAGCACCCCACAAAAGACAGCAGCCCCATGCACACGAACGCGGCGTTCATATTCCAGATATCCGTGATCACTCCGCCCATCAGGCCCCAGACTCAGACTCAGAAACATGGACAGGTTGAACAGCCCCATGGCATACCCTTCCGACCCTCTGGGCGTGATCTCCCCCACATAGGCCTGAACCACCGGCATGATCATGGCGGATCCCGCCCCCTGGATGAAACGGATGGCAATCAATCCCTCAACAGTATCGGAAAAAAACGAATGCCATGGAAATCAGAGTATAAAAAATCAATCCGGCAAGGATGAAGGGTTTTCGCCCCTTCTGGTCCGACAGCCACCCGAAATAAGGCAGCAGAACCACCCGCGAAATGGAAAAGGATCCGAAAATCATGGCCACATAAAACCCGGTGGCCCCTAAATCATGGGCATAGATGGGCAGCAACGGCACCACTATCCCCACCCCGGTGATGGTGGAAAAGATGATAAAAAAGCGTGGCAAAATTTTTGTGATCCGAAGGATAGCCTGTCGGCCTTACGGAAATCACAAGCAGCAACCGCGCCATGGGCGAACGGATGGTTTCAAACAGATCCATTCACAAAGGCCTTAGTCCAGACACTCTTTAATCTGATCTATGAACCGGCTTGGCACGGCAAATTCCCTTTCCGGTAGTTCACGTGGGTCAGGTATAAAACCGTTCCGCCCGGGTCATGGCCACATACATCAATCGCCTTTCCTCGGCCAGGGCCGCATCCCCGTCGTCAATGGACCGCCAGTGTGGAAACAGGCGCTCCTCACATCCCACCACAAACACGGTGTCGAATTCCAGGCCTTTGGCAGAATGGATGGTGAGCAGGGCCACCCCGTCCGTGTCCTGGTCATCGTCTTCCTTGTCCTCCCGGATCAGGGCTGCCTCTTCCAGGTAGGACAGCATATCGGATTTGCTTCTGGCCGTATGGATCAACTGTTCAATATTCTCTTTTTTGGAAACCCATTCCGCTTTGGTCTTTGGTTTTCTTTTCCAGATAATCATAATACCCGGTACGGGCGATCACCTCTTCCATGGCCCTGGCCGGTGCCATTTCCCGGATGACGTCCAGAATCTCCAGCACCTCGGACAGGTTTCCATGAATCTTGGGGGTCAAAACCCTTTCTTTGACCATGATCCTTGCCGCATCCTGAAGGCTGATGCCTTTTTTACGCATGGCCCCCATTTTCTTTATCATGGCCGGTCCGATCCCGCGCTTCGGGGTGTTGACCACCCGCTCAAAGGACAGGTCATCATTGGAAAAAAAGGCGGCGCTCAGATAGGAGTTGATGTCCAGGATCTCCATGCGCTCGAAAAACCCCTGGGCTCCCATGAGCCGGTAGGGGATGCGGTATGCCCGGAATATCTTTTCAAAGGGGAGCGAACAGAACTTGGTCCGGTACACCACGGCCATTTGGTCATAGGCAATGCCCTGACCCTGGCGGTTCATGGCCTTGACCCGGCGGGCCACCCATTCCGCTTCATGGACGTCGGACAAAAATCATAGATTTCCACCACCCCGCCCTTTTTGTGGGAAAACAGTGTTTGTCCATCTTGTCAGGATTGTGGTCGATCAGGTCATTGGCCACCTGGACAATTTCATCGGCCGACCGGAAATTTTCCTCCAGCCGGAATATTTTCGCATCCTTATATTTCTGGGAGAACCTTAGAAAATGGTTGACATTGGAGCCTCGAAATCCATAGACTGCCTGCCAGTCATCCCCCACGCAGAACAGGTTGCGGTGGTCGCCTAAAAGCAGGGAAGTCAGGTCCTCCTGAAGGTTGTTGGTATCCTGGTATTCATCCACCAGGATATAGGCGAACCAGGACTGGTAGTCTTTGCGGATATCCTCATGATCCTGGAGCAGGTCCCGTGTTTTCAGCAAAATATTATCGAAATCCACTCCGTTCATCTGTTTGAGGCGCTCTTCATACTGGTCGAAAATATCAGAGATCCGGACATTATAAAACACCGGTTTTCTGTCAAAAATTTGTGAGGATTTCCTGAATTTTGGCCCGGGATAGAAAAGACAATATCCGGGAAGCGTATTTCTTGTCAATGTTGTTGGCCACACAAAGCTCTTTGACCAGCTTGTCCTGCTGGTACACGGACAGCACCTGAACCGGGGCCGCATACCCCAATCGGGTGCAGTGCTGTTTGAGCATCATCAGACAGGCGGAATGAAATGTCCTCACCCACTGGAACCGGTCCGGAGAAAGGCCCGTCATGACCATGAGCCTGGATTTCATCTCTTCCGCCGCCTTGTTGGTGAAGGTGATGGCCAATATCCTCCGGGGATCGTATCCCTGGTCGATGAGATGGGAAAACTTTGCGGTCAGGGTCCGGGTCTTGCCGGAACCGGCCCCGGCCACGACAAGAGCCGGGGACCCGGTATGGGCCACGGCCTGCTGCTGCTGATTGGATAGTTGCATAAATCGTATCTGTAAATAATTATATGGTCTTGAAAAGGGTTAGGGTGCCCGGGAAATGATCTCTTTCAGGGTGGTTTGAATACCCCGACGGATCTCGTCCAGGCGCGAGGAGGCAAAGGTCTCTGTCAGGTCCTGAATCAGTTCATGCACCTCCTTGCCTGTGACGACCGGGATCTCCAAAAGCCGGCACACGGGTCAGAAAAGACCCATCTGCTTTGCCGATGTTTTCTACATCGTCTTCCTGAATATCAGTTCCGGCCACGCCCCGGATATCATACTCTCTGAATAAGCCTTTGTTCATCAACTCCTCCATGACGAAATTTTAAAATATCCCCGAAAAAAGTGCCAGGATGCCGACCAGCCAGCAATATGGCGCAAACAGGTGAAATTTCCTGCGTGCACCAGCTTGATGAGCAGCTTCAAGGCGAACAGGCCGCTGCCAAATGCGACCAGTGTACCATAAATCACGGCGGCATCCAACCGCACTCCCTGTTCTAAAGACTCCAGAATACTGAGTAGTTCGGCTCCCAGAATCGCTGGGATGGACAATAAAAAGGAAAATCTAGCGGCGGTCTGCCGGTCAAGCCCGCAGAACATGCCGCAGGCAATGGTGGTCCCGGATCTGGAAATCCCGGGAATCACGGCCAGGCCCTGGCTGATCCCGATCACCAATGCCCGTTTCAGGTCCAGGGGAATACCGGCGGTACCAGACCGGTAAAACCCCCGGGATATCCACAGGATGCTTCCGGTTACCAGAAGCATGCCCCCACCAGCAGCGCAGAAGAAAACAGAACCGCTTCAAGCTGTTTCAACCCCAGGCCGATAAGCGCTGTAGGGGCCGAACCGGCCAGAATAAACAGCGCCAGCCTCAGATGATCATCTGATTCGATGGGGACGGGATGTCTTTTACCAGGCAGGACAGGCAGGACAGCACCGAAAGAAGCATGGACCGGATGTCGTTAAAAATACGCCACCACCGCCCCAAGGTCCCCATATGCACACTGATGTTGAATGCCAGAGAGGGTTCCGTAATCCCGAATAAAATCTGTCCCAGTACCAGATGACCGGAACTGCTTACCGGTAAAAACTCAGTCAATCCCTGTAAAACGCCGAGCAAAACCGCCTGATATATTTCCATATGATCAACCATTTCCTGAATGTTAGACACCGGCTACTGATGGGTGCGGCTTAGAGAATCAAGCATCATAGATAGTATTGTTCGCCTGAAAATGCAAGGATAAGTTGACAGTGAAAATGGCTTAAATACGCACATTTTTTTATTTCAGTTGATTTCATTCTGGATCTTTTGTATAATTTTCACTCAAATCGTGCTGGTCTGATACAATGTATTCGATATAGCTATTGAAGGATGAATGGCATCTTGAATCAAAAACCTGCAATCATGAAGGAGAAAAAAATGAAAACAAAACGAGGAATTCAACTTTTTTTAACCATGGTGGCCTTCTTGTTTCTGTTTGGATGTGCCGCTAAGGAACCTGTAAATTTTGGTGCTTTCACTCCGGCCCAGTTTGATCTGGACAAAGTGGAAACCAAGGTGGACAATTTTTGGTCATCATGGATGCCTCCAGCTCCATGAGACATGAGAACAAATTTGAGACCGCCAAAACCGTTGTCGAACGCCTGAACATGACCATTCCGGAACTGGGCCAAACCGCCGGTTTCCGCACATTTGGTCATGATCCCTCTGTATGCAAAGACAAAACAAAATTGTTTTACGGCATGGAAGCCTATACTACCGCCGGCATGGCGGACGGTCTGGCAGGCGTTGTTAAACCAGGCGGACTCAGCCGTCTTGATAAAGCACTGGAAGCGGCACAAACCGATCTGGAAGGTCAGGCCGGTGTCTACAATGCCGTCATTGTTGTCAGTGACGGTATAGACATGACCGATGTGCAGGCGCAAGCAGGCACTTAAAGACGTATTTGGCTCTTCCCTGTGCATCTATCCCGTGCTGGTGGGAAATGCGCCCGAAGGCCGCCAGCTGCTTGAGAACCTTGCTGAAATCGGGGAATGCGGTTTTCTCAGCACTGCGGATGACCTTCTGACCAGCGCCGGGATGGCTGATTTTGTCTCTAAAGTCTTTCTCAAAGACGCTCTGGCTCCGGCTCCGGCTCCAGCCGCCGCTCCGACAAGAAATGATTCTGACGGCGACGGTGTCTATGATGATCAAGACCAGTGTCCCGGCACCCCCACAGGCGCCCGTGTGAACTCCGTGGGCTGTTGGGTTCTGGAAAATGTGCTGTTTGATTTTGACAAAGCCGTAATTAAACCAGAAGCCTATCCTCTGCTGGACGAAGTGGTCGCAATCATGAAAAAGAACCCGGGCATGAACGTGGAACTTCAGGGTCATACCGACAATATCGGTACCGCAGAATACAACATGGGTCTGTCTTTGAGACGTGCCAATGCCGTGGCGGATTATCTTGAAAGCAAAGGGATATCAGCAGACCTTCTGACCACAAAGGGATTCGGGTTCAGTAAACCGGTCGCACTCAATGGCACTGCATTCGGCCGTTCCCTGAACAGACGTGTCGAACTCCATCCCTAAATGCATTACAGACAATTATGTCGATATCAGCATGATCACTGACTGATTCTGCTTTAGATCGCGGGTTTACCCCTCGGGTGAACCCGCCGTTTTTTTTATCAGATCTGTCTTTCCTGACCGGTTCTTTCCACACCATATCCCCCCAGCGCCAGGATTCTTTCCTTGAATTCATCACCGGAAATGGTCTCCAGCAGAATCCGGACATTGGGGGTATCAAAAAACCGCTCCGGTATCACCAGATCATAGGATTCGGTGACGATGGGAACAAAGTCCAAGTCCAGGGCCCGGGCCGCAGCCATGATTCCCAAGCCCGTATCGGCCCGGCCGGACAGCACGGCTATGGCCACCGACATATGGGTATATTCATCGTTTTCATATCCGATGATGTCCGCCGGGGTCAAACCGGCATCCGCCAGCTTATAGTCAAACAAAATCCGGGTCCCTGACCCGGCCTGGCGGTTGATGAACCGTAGTTTCTTTTCTTTGAGATCCGCGACTGACCCAATATTCTTCGGATTGCTTCTGGGCACAATAAATCCCTGCTGCCGCATGACCAGGTTCACCAGGCGCACCGGCACACCGGGGAGATATTTTTTGATATAGCTGACATTGTAGGAACCGTCCTCCGGATCCAGCAGATGGGTCCCGGCCAGGTGACAGGCGTTGTTTCGGACCGCCATGATCCCTCCCATGCTGCCCACGTGGCTGGAAGAAATATTGATGCCGTCATGATGGCGCCGCATCTGGTCGGCCAGAAGATCCAGGGTATTATCATGGGATCCGGTGATCACCAGGGTGTTTTTGATGGCAGACAACGGTTTCAGCAACCGGGCTGTCGGGGTCTGGTTTTCAGAAATGCCTTCCATATCCCTCGGGATCTGAATAATACCGTCAGCCTCGGTCAACGTGGTGATGCTGCCCGATCCCCTGGGCAGCTGGGAGGCGATGAGGCGCCCGTCCACCGACCCGATCTTGACCCGCAGAAACTCATCCTGACCCAGTTTGGAGGCAATTTTCCGGGCCAGGGATACCGTTTCGGTCCGTACTTCCAGGGGAGGCAGTTTCTGCATGGCGCGCAGCAACGGTCCCACAAACTGCTCAAACGCCACAATGGCCGATACCGGATAGCCAGGAATACCGAATACGGGTTTACCGGATATCTCTCCCATCAATACCGGTTTTCCGGGCATCATGGTCACTCCGTGAACCATCACCCGGCCTAAGGACGTCATCACCGGCCTTGCAAAATCTTCAGACCCGGCCGAAGAACCACCGATGATGCAGACCATGTCATACGCCCCTTTCACGGCCTGGTCCACCGCCTGGGTAATCGTTTCCAGATCATCTTTAAGCATGGGATGCCGATCCGCATCAGCCCCGTTATCCCGGCACAAGGCTTTGAGTACCGTGGAATTGGATTCGAGCACCTGTCCCGGAACCAGCTGCTCTGGAGATGTCTCATGCCACTCAACCAGTTCAGAACCCGTGGGAATGATCAGTACCCGTGGTTTTTGATACACCTGAACCTGAAACACCCCTCCGGACAGCAACGCGCCCATAGCATAAGCATTGATCTGATGTCCTCTGGGAAACAGCAGCTTGGTGGCCACGATGTCTTCTCCCATTTTCCGCACATGCTGCCATGGGAACACCGGGGCTTCGATTTCGACGGTCGCTTTATCAATAATGTTGATATGCTCGATCATGATCACGGCATTGGTCCCGGACGGCAGCGCATGACCAGTATTGACCCAGAACCCTGTTTCGCCGGGAACCAGAATTTTTGGGGCATCCTCACTGGCGCCGAATGTGTTTTTGGCGTCCACGGCCATGCGTCCATGGCGGCTGCGTGAAAATTAGGGCTGGACAGTTTGGCGATTGCCGGACTGGCCAGCACCCGGTTCCGGGCCGCTGTCACATCAATGGACTCCACATCAGTGACCCGGTCTTTAAATGTATCCGTCAGTATCTGCCGGGCGGTTTCAATGGGCTGGGTATCCAGATATACATTTCGTCTATATGTCATCACTGCTTTCCTTATGTTGGATCATTAGAGAAGAATCACCTGGGTGATGCTACCTTTTTCCAGACCTTCCAGATTTTCTCCGATATCCAGAAGGCCGTCTGCCCGAACCATGGTTCGAATCAGACCGGATTTGCCGAGAACCGGCTTCGCCATCACTCCTTCAGGACCATTTTCCAGCACCACCCGGACAAAATCTCGACGGCCCTGGGCTGAAGCCACATTCCGGGTCAGTTTAGCCGGCACCCGTACCAAACGCCTTGGCTTTCTGTATCCCTGGATCCGGTTCAAAAACGGGATCACCACCATTTTCATCACTACCATGGCGGACACCACCTGTCCGGGCAGACCCCATACCGGTTTAAATCCGCTCTGCGCTAAAATAGTGGGTTTCCCAGGGCTCACGGACATGCCATGGACCAAAATCCGGGTCTCCGGCAGTGAGGAGAGCACCTCCACGGTATAATCTCTGGTTCCCACAGAACTGCCCCCGGAAATGAGCACCATGTCGGTCTGATCCAGGGCTTTTTCACAGACCGCCCGGAGCCGGTCCGGATCATCTTTGACAATCCCGTACCGAATGACATCGGCATGGGCCTCTTGAACAAACCCGCTCAGGCATAGGAATTGATGTCCCGGATCCGGCCCGGGGCCGGTTCCTGATTGATGGGAATAATTTCATCTCCAGTGGAAATAATGCCCACTGCCGGCACCCGGTGAACCGGCAGGGTGGTGACCCCCAATCCGGCTGCCAAGCCGGCTTCCTGGGGACGGATGAATGTGCCGGCCGCCAAAACCACTTCCCCGGAAGAAAAATCCTCATCGGCTTCGATCACATGCTGAAGCGGCGCCACACTTTTGTAGATTTCAACGGAAGAATCATCAATGGTCTGGGTATGTTCCACCATGACCACGGCATCGGCTCCCATCGGCAGCATTCCGCCGGTGGAAATCCGAGCAGCTTTCCCGGGACCCAGCTCAAAATCCGGTACCTGGCCCATCAGGATCGTTCCCTGAATCTCCAGCCATGCAGGGATGGATTCCGATGCCCCGAACGTGGCGGAGGCGTTGACGGCAAATCCGTCCATGGTAGCCCGCCGGAACCCCGGCATATCCCCAGGCGCTGTCACATCCAGTGCCAGGATCCTGGCGAAAGCTTCGCTGATCTCTACGGTTTCAGAATCCGTCGAGCCGAACTGACTGGTCATGGACAGCACATCATCCAGGGTTTTTACTTTGAAAAAATGACTCATTTCAATGCCTCTCTCAGCCGATCCATGGCTTCGGAGACATTGTCCGGGCTGTTAAAAGCGGATATACGGATATACGGATTGCCGCATCGGCCGAAACCGCCGCCAGGGGTGCAGACCACCCCGGCTTTGTGAAGCAGCAGGTCAAAAAAGTCCCAGGAATCCCGGCCCTGGCCGTCCACCCAGATATAGGGCGAATTTTTCCACCCACATAATCAAAACCCAGCTCCGCCATGGTTCTACCGATAAGATCAGCATTTTCCAGATAACCAGCCACCAGCTCCTGAATCTGGGCCTGTCCTTCCGGTGTATAGACCGCTTCCGCCGCTTTCTGCACCGGATAGGACACCCCGTTGAACTTGGTGCTCTGACGCCGGTTCCACATCCCATGCAAAGAGAGCGAATCCCCGTTGCTCAGAAACACCCGGCAGTCTCTGGGAACCACAGTAAACCCACACCGGGTCCCGGTAAACCCGGCGGTCTTGGAAAAACTCCTGAATTCCACCGCCACCTCCCTAGCCCCTTCAATTTCATAGATGGTCCGGGGCAAAGAAGGATCCCGGATAAATGATTCATAGGCCGCATCAAACAAGATCAATGCCCGGTTTTTGCGGGCATAATCCACCCATTGTGCCAGATCCTGTTTTGTGGCACAGGTGCCGGTGGGATTGTTTGGAAAACACAGATAAATCAAATCCACCGGTGTTTCAGGCAGCCGGGGAAGAAACCGGTTTTCCTTAAGACAGTCCATGTAGACAATATTGTCATACCGGCCTTCCGCAAATTCTCCGGTCCTACCGGCCATGACATTGGTATCCAGGTATACCGGATACACCGGATCCGGTATGGCGATTCTGATATCGGATGCAAACAGTTCCTGAAAATTGCCAGTATCGCATTTGGCGCCATCACTGACAAAAATTTCATCGGCAGACACTTCAGCCCCCCGGGCCTGAAAATCATGGGCCGAGATTTTTTCCCGTAAGAACGCATAGCCCTGCTCCGGGCCGTATCCCCGGAATGTGGCATCCTCTGACATGTCATCCACACCCTTGTGAAATGCGGCAATTACCGCCGGAGGCAATGCCCTGGTCACGTCTCCGATTCCCAGACGAATCACCCGGGTGCCTGGGTGATCCTTTTGGAACTGATCCACGCGGTGGGCGATATCAGAGAACAGATAGGACGTTTTCAATTTTTGATAGTTTTCATTGGCTCTGATCATTTATTTTTCCTTTCTATACTGAATTGGGTTGATTCGATTCACCGACACACAATTTCCCCATCTTTATCTAACAATGAGTCAACAGCCCGGGTTAAGGCCACAAATTCTGATGTACTCAAGGTTTCCGCCCGTCGTTCCGGTACGATATTCGCGCTTTTCAGCGCTTTGGCAATTGTGGATTTGTCCAGTCCGAGATCCGGACCGACCAGGGCATTTTTTAAGGATTTGCGGCGTTTTGAAAAAGCGGCCTTGATCACGGTGAATAACAGCCGTTCCATATCCATCGAAAAGGGCCGGGAAGCAAAAAACTCAAACGCCAGTACTGTGGAATCCACGGCCGGTTTCGGAAAAAAATGCTCCCGGTCCGATATCCATCACGCGCCGGATATCAGCAGCATACCGGGCAACCGCAGACAAACGTGAATAGGCTTTGTTTCCCGGAACAGCCAGTAGCCGGTCTGCCAGTTCCTTTTGAAACATCAAAAAAGCCCTGTCAATCGACTCCCGAGAAAGAATGAGCCGGAACAGAATCTGAGACGATATGTTGTAGGGCAAATTTCCCATGACCACCAATTTTGTCCCTGGGCCAGAAAGGCGATATCGGTTTTTAAAAAATCCTGATTCATCACCCGGACCCAGTCGATCCCCCGGCTTTCAAGAACCTGTTCCAGCAATGGAATCAAACGCCGGTCCTTTTCGACCACCGAGACATGGCGGGTTTTTGAGCAATAGGGATAGTCAACGCACCTAAACCCGGACCGATTTCCAGCACCTTTGCATGGCTGTCAATGCCGGTTTTCTCCACTATCATAGCGGCCATTTCCGGGCTTGACAGAAAATTCTGCCCCATCTCTTTTCCGGCATAAATCTGTTTTTCTTTGAGCAATTGTCCGGGATATATCATATTGCTACTTGACTTTCTTTATTTCAAAAAGTAATTTTAGGTTACGCAAAATGTTAATATACGTTAAGACGGCGTAATATTCAATACCGGCACATCCGGTATTAAGGGTCTATTACGTGAAAACGCAACCTTATTAAAATCAGGAGATACGCCATGTCAAACCACATGAATCTCGGGGCCGACTGGGAACGGGTTATCAAAGCGCTGCTGCAACGTCTGGATATGCCGACCAAAGAGGACATCCATCTTCTTCATGCCCGGCTGGATACGCTTGAACAGCTTATTCAGCAAAAACAGCCCCGAACCAAGCCACAGCCCCGGAAAAAAGACGAAAATGCGAAAAAGTGCGTCTTCGGTCATTCTGGAAATCATTGCCGGATATCCAGATGGAGTTGATTTCAAAACCATCATGGACATCACCGGATTTGAAGACAAAAAGCTGAGAAATATCATTTACCGGCTGGATTCTTTGGGCAAAATTCAGCGCGTCAAACGCGGCAATTACAAAACCACTCAATTCTAATCAAGCGGAAAGCCACTTTATGACCAGATACACATATCTTCCTGGCCAGTACATACACAATTATGAAATCAAAGCCGTCACCCCTTTGCCCATAATCGATTCAACTTTGATACAGCTGGTGCACCACAAAACCCGGGCCCGTCATTTTCATATCGCCAATCAGGACAAGGAAAACACCTTCAGCGTCATTTTCAGGACCGTTCCCACCGATTCCACAGGAGTCGCTCACATCTTGGAGCATACCGTATTGTGCGGATCTCGTAACTTCACGTCCGGGATCCGTTTTTTCCATGATCAAACGCAGCCTGTCCACGTTCATGAACGCATTCACCGCATCCGACTGGACCATGTATCCATTTGCCACCCAGAACGAAAAAGATTATTTCAACCTCATGGATGTCTATCTGGATGCCGCCTTTTTCCCGAAAATCGATGAATTGAGCTTCAAACAGGAAGGGTGCCGTCTGGACCTGGCCCCCTCCCAAAATCCGGAACTGATATACAAAGGTGTGGTGTACAACGAAATGAAAGGAGCCATGTCCTCTCCAAGCCAGGTCATGGGACGGGCCCTTCTCCAGAGCCTGTATCCGGACACCACTTACAGCCACAATTCCGGCGGGGAACCTCTTGAAATTCCGAAACTGACCTGGCAGGATCTTAAACTCTTTCACAGCCGGTATTATCATCCGTCCAACGCCCAGTTCTACACTTATGGAAACCTGCCTCTGGAAAGCACCCTGGCATTCATCCACGACAAGGTGCTTCATTCGTTTGATTATCTGGCTGTGGACTCCCTGGTTCCGGCCCAGCCCCGGTGGCAGACACCTCGGCAGGACATCCGTTACTATGCCTATGCCGACACAGATACACTGGACAAAAAATATCAGGGATGTGTGGCCTGGCTCACCTGTGATGCCAAAGATGCCTTTGAAGTGCTGGTGCTCACCGTTCTTGAACAGATTCTCATGGGCAATGCCGCATCCCCTCTGAGAAAGGCTTTGATCGATTCCAACCTGGGATCGGCCCTGTCCGATGTCTCCGGATTTGAACCGGACAACCGGGATGCCATGTTCGCTGTGGGGCTCAAAGACATTGAAAAAGCCGCTGTGCCCCAAGTGGAATCCATTATTTTCTCCACCCTTAGAGACCTGGTGAAAACGGCATCGATCCGGATCTGGTCGAATCTGCCATTCATCAAATTGAATTCAACCAAAAAGAGATCACCAATACCCCGTATCCCTTTGGCATCAAGTTGGTACTTTCTCTTTCCGGCACCCTGATCCATGAAGGAGACCCGGTATCCTGCATCAACATTGACACGGATCTGGAGCGGCTCCATCAGGCCCTTGCCAGGGGTGGATTTCTGGAAGAAAAGCTGAAAACCTATTTTATTGACAACCCCCACCGGTCCTGTTTACCCTGGCCCCGGATCCGGATCTGGAATCCACAACCGATCAGCAGATCAGGGTGGAACTGACAAAAATCCGTCAGAAATTTGTCAGAAAAAAATCTGAAAAAAATCAGACAGGATGCACTTGTACTTGAAAAAATTCAGGAACAGCAGGAAGATCTGTCCGTGCCTTCCCACCCTGGAACTGGCCGATGTGCCCCCGGAAATTGAGATCATCACCCCGGACAGTATGGATCAGGTGACCCATGCCACTGTTATGACAAGGCTACTTCCGGAATTCTGTACTTCACCTGCCTATGGGGGCCGGCCATGTGGCACCTTCCCTGTTTCCCCTGGTGCCGTTTTTCTGCCCGGGCCTTTACCAACAGCGGCACCCGGAACCAGTCCTATGCCAGAATGGCAGAGAAAATCGACCGGTTCACCGGCGGGGTCAGCCTGTCTCCCTTTTCCGGGTCCTATTTTGACAGGGAAGCCGACTCCATGTGTTCTGGCACTCAGGCAAGGCTTTGGATAGAAATGTGTCCGCACTGTTTGACATTGTCCGGGAATTTGTACTGGAATACGGATATGCCGACCTGGACCGCCTGAAAAACCTGCTGCTTCAGTACCAGGCCGGCATGGAATCCTCCATTGTCGCTACCGGTCACCGGTATGCCATTTCTCTCTCCTCCCGGCACCTGTCCATGGCATCCCACATCAATGAACTCTGGCACGGCATCGCCCAGTACCAGACCATCCAGCAGCTCACCAAAGACCTGGCCACCCCGGAAACAGCGCATCCAGTTCTGACACGCCTGGCAGCAGACCTGGGTACCATGGCACGAGCTGTTCTGCGCGAAGACAACTTCAAACCGGCGGTCATCGGCCATCCGGATGCCATCCGTCAGGCGGATCAGGCCATCGGACAGATGGTTTCGGCCGTTCCAGACATTGCCAGACCGGCGTTTTTCACCCCGGACATCCCCAGAGATACAGAAATCCCCCGGGACGGATGGATGACTAACACAGCCGTATCGTTTGTGGGACAGTCGTTTAAAACAGTGGGCATCACCCATGAAGACGCCCCCGGCCTGGCCGTGATCAGTAAAATTCTGCGGTCTCTGTTCCTGCACCGGGAGATCCGAGAAAAAGGCGGGCCTACGGAGGATTTGCCATTTACAACACGGAAGAAGGCATTTTCTCATTTGGCTCCTACCGGGATCCCCATATCACACGGACCTTGGATGTGTATGACAGCGCCTGTGAATACATCATAAAAGGTGGGTACACCCAGACCGATGTCAAAGAGGCGATCCTTCAGGTGTGTTCAGATATCGACAAGCCCGAGACCCCGGGACCGGCTGCCATGAAGGCGTTTTACCGGGACATCGCCCGGCTCACCAACGACATCCGCCGGCAGTTCAAGGATCAGCTGCTCCAACTGGACAAAGACCGGGTAACGGCCATCGCTGAAAAATATTTTGACCTGAAGGGCCGACAGGCGGGGGTGTCGGTGATCTCCAGCCGAACTTCTCTGGAACAGGCCAACCAGGTCCTGGAAAAACAGGGGAAACCACCGTTGAAACTGTATAAGATTTAGAGAATCATTTCCCTTGTTTTGAAAACAGGCTGGTCAGACCCGTATCAGCCTCTTTGGGGAAATCCGGTCTTTTTCTGGCGATCTCCAGTGTATGCTGACCCAGCAGTCGATACAAAGCCGATATTTCAGGTATCTTTTTGTCGATATCTGACAGGTGCCGGGCGATGATGGCTTCATCGCCCCGTACCACCGGGCCGGTCAACGCGTCCACACTGCCCCGGGTTGCAATATTCCTCAGGGTTCCCTGGATCAGAGGCTCCAGAATTTCAAAGCCTGTTCCGGCGCCAGCCCGGCGCATCCCAAAAGCGTCAGTGCAACATGTTCCAAGGTCACCAGATAATTGGAGGCCATCACGGCGGCGGCATGATACAGGGTCTTGGCATCTGTAGGAATGTTAAAAGGCCGGGCCTTCAATGCCATCACCATGGCCTCTCCCAGGGTCCGGGCCTGGGGTGTGCCTTCAATAGAGACATTGATTCCTTCAAACGGAGATACTGCCTTAGATTCATACGGAGCAAACGCCTGAAGCGGATGAATCGATCCGGTGCCAGCCCCTTTTCACGGGCCGATGACAAGATATCTGATGACAAGGCGCCGGATAGATGAAACACCACGCTGTGTTCATCAAACCCTCCGGCGGAAGCCACCTGATCACACACTGGTTGGATGTGGTCATCCGGTGTGGTGATCAAAACGATTTTTCCCTCTCTGGCCGCCGCCGCAGGATCAGCAAATACCGCCCCGCCCCGGACAACCGATGCCGCATTCCGAGCCGAACACAGGGTCCGGCTGGCCAATGCGGCCGGGCCATACCCCTGCTGCGTCAGAAACACCGCCAGGTTCACTCCCACCCGGCCGCACCCGATGATACAGAATCGTTTGTCTGGTTTATTTGTATTCATAGGCATCCGAAGGAAACCGGCCCTGCTGAACGTCATTGATATAGGCGGCCACACCTTTGCGGGTCTCGGCTGCCAGGTCGACATATTTTTTCACGAATTTGGGAAGAAACCGGTCATTGACGCCCAGCATATCATGCATCACCAAGACCTGGCCGTCGCAGTGGGGGCCGGCTCCGATCCCGATGGTGGGGATTGTCAGGGCCTGGGTAATCTTTTCGGATATGGGGGAAGGAATGCCTTCCAGCACCACGGAAAATGCACCGGCGCCTTCCACCTCTTTGGCATCTTTGAGCAGCCGCTTTCATCCCGCTGCACCTTGAAACCGCCCATTTGATGGACCGACTGGGGAGTCAGACCGATATGAGCCTGGACCGGGATACCCGCTTTAGCCAAAGCCGCAATCACCGGGCACACATCAGCCCCGCCTTCGAGCTTCACGGCCGCTGCACCGGCTTCCTTAAGGAATCGGCCGGCATTCAGAACGGCTTCCGTCACAGCCCCCTGGTAGGACATGAAGGGCATATCCCCGACCACCAGAGCCCGTTGACAGGCCCGGGCCACCATGGCGGTATGATACAGCATCTCATCCATGGTCACCGGCAGGGTCGTCTGCCGGCCCTGCACCACCATGCCAAGGGAATCCCCCACTAGAATAGAATCGATCCCTGCCTCGTCCATCAACCGTGCAAACGGATAATCATATGCCGTCAACGTGGTGATTTTTTTCCCCTGCTGCTTCATCTTGATGAATGTGGATGTGGTTACCTGGGATGTCATGGCACTTCTCCTGATTTTTGAGGATTAACACTTATAAGTATTCACTTTAGAACAAATCCGGACAGGTTTCAACCGGGATCTGTTTTCCCCCATGCCTGCGGCGCCAGTCTTGATATCGTACCATGGCAGCAAGTGATTTGACTGCCCGCTCCGGGGAAACGAAAAAAACCCCTTTATAGTCCAAATCATCAAACCGGTACAGGATTTTGCTTTCCCCATCCGTCAGGAGGCTTACCCCTAACACCGGTTTGCTGTATTTCCGGGTCATGCGGACCACAAACCGAGTATAATCGTCTTCCGTGGCAAGTACCATCTGTTTGAAACCGGTAATCTGGTCGTTGGTGATCGATGGATCGGCATGGGAAATGGATGCCGCCATGTTGTTGACCAGAACACTTTTGCCGTGGATTCCCAAATGAATGACCGCATCGCACCCATCCCATCTAAGCAGTTCCTCCAGGCAGGTTTTGGGAACATCCGGATTGCCTTCTCCCACCAGGTCCACGGGATTGCCGTGGCTCCAGAAGTCCGGCAGCAGGCCGTCCAACCGGTCAATAATCCCATCGGACAGCGGGGGCACCGCCAACCCGTGCTCCGTGCACAGATCCGTAGCTATCACCCCCCAGCCGCCTCCCAGGGTCATGATGGCCACCCGGTTACCTCGGGGCAGGGGCAGCGAAGAAAACACCGCAGACAGATCCAGCAGTTCCAGGGGCTGGTCCACCTGGATGATGCCGGTCTGGCGGCAGGCCGCATCAAACACCCGGGTATTGGATGCCATGGCGCCGGTGTGGCTGGCCGCTGCCTGGCGCCCCATTTCCGTGCGCCCCCCTTTGAGCACCACCACCGGTTTTGCGGACACCCGTTCGCACTGTTGAAACCGTCGTCCGTCTTTGACGCTTTCGATATAAAGCACCACGGTGCGGGTCAACGCATCGGCCTCAAACGCTTCCATATAATCCTCAATGGTCACCATGGCCTCGTTGCCGGACCCGGAAAACGCCCGGATACCGATGCCCTGCTGTTCGGCAAAAGCCAGGAGCTGGGTTCCCATATTCCCGGACTGGCACACCAGGGCTGTGGAACCAGGCACCGGATAGGCATGGGCCGCGCTGCAATAAAGTTGTGCATGGGGGTTGCACATGCCCATGGTGTTAGGGCCCAACACCAGAATGCCGGCGGCGGCGGCCGCATCCACGATTTCCTTTTCCATGGCCGCACCTGTTTCTCCCACTTCCCTGAACCCGGAGGTAATCAAAAGCATGCCCTTGGCGTTTTTCGCCGCCAATTCAGGCACCAGGCCTTTCACATACCGGGCCGGCACGGTTACCACGGCCAGATCCACATCCCCGGGTATATCGGTCACAGACCGGTACACTGGCCGGCCCATGATAGATTTTCCCTTGGGATTCACTAAAAAATCCGGCCCTGATATTCCCGGGACAGGGTGTTGGTAGGCAGCATATGCCCCCATTTGCCCACCGTACCCGAGGCACCCACAAAAGCAATTGATTTCGGATAAAAACAGGTTCCCAGAGCAGTCAGATCGACTGGATGAGGGGATGCCCCGGCTCTTTGGGGAGCCTGAAGCGTGATCAATCCATCCACGGCCACCGGCTTTCCGTCCGGTTGAATGATCAGGGGATTGATATCGATCTCTTGAATCTCAGGCCGGGAAACCGACAGATCCGACAACCCTTTCAACACGGTTTTCAAAACGCGTCTGTCACAGGCCTCCTCTCCCCGGAACGCGGTGATCAGACCGGATCCGGGAAAGGAGTCCAGCATGTCTTCCATGTCCGCGTCATCCAAGGGTGCGATTCTAAACGCCACTGCCTCAAGCGCTTCGGTGAAATGCCGCCTAAGCCGAACATGATCACCGGTCCGAACTGGGGATCTCTGAACATGCCGGCCACCAGCTCCCGCTTTCCCCGGATCATGGGCTGCACCAGAACCCTTCCAGACGGTGGCC
>LQAG01000256.1_pt1 | contig 18829 bp, 23 predicted proteins | sample 1535801 | NCBI WGS metagenome assembly LQAG01 (sample SAMN04331584, study PRJNA305678) | bioreactor metagenome | isolation source: bioreactor_3 inoculated with Wadden Sea sediment 1st replicate of a... | place: Germany:Bremen | reverse complement strand
TAGGTTCAAATCGCCTGTATGTATCTGTTGAATGGATTTTATAGTCTTCCTGGTTTGTTGCCGGGATTTATGGTGAACAGTTTAAGCTGTCTGCTTCTATTGGAGCGGATAGAGTCATCGCTCTGATAGCAACGGTCAGAGCATAAATTCCATACACCGTTGTGTATGGAGCTATTATCTCAATGGAGCAAGAGAATGTTTGAAGTCGTTAGCAACGAAATCCTGGCCCCGAATCTGCACCAGATGCAGGTAAAGGCCCCTAGGGTCGCTGCTGCCCGCAAAGCCGGACAGTTTGTGATCGTCCGTTCTGAAAAGGGCGAAGAAAGAATTCCGCTGACCATAGGTGATGCCGATGTCGAAGCCGGTACCATTACTCTGTTCATTCAGGCCATCGGTGCATCCACCAAGAAACTGATCGATATTCCAGTCGGTGGATACATGAGTGATGTCGCTGGTCCTTTAGGCATGCCCACCGAAATTGAAAAGTGGGGTCGTGTCGCTTGTATCGGTGGCGGCGTTGGTACAGCAGTTCTTTACCCTATGGCAAAGGCTTTGGCCGATGCAGGAAATACCGTCACAACTGTTATTGGTGGCCGTGCCAAACCTCTGATCATTCTTGCTGACGAACTCAGTGCTTTCTCTGATGAGGTTAAAATTACAACAGAAGATGGTTCTCTCGGCCGTCAGGGTTTTGTAACCGCAGAACTCGAAGACATGATCAATGATCCTGACCGTCGTCCGGAGGCTGTCTTCGCCGTTGGCCCTGTTCCAATGATGCGTGCAATTGCCGAGCAGACCCGTCCACACGGCATTAAGACTATTGTCAGCCTCAACCCGATCATGATCGATGGCACCGGCATGTGTGGTGGCTGTCGCGTTGTGATCAACGGTGAATCCAAGTTCGCCTGCGTTGATGGTCCTGAATTTGATGCTCATGAAGTTGATTTTGACATTCTGATCGACCGTCTGAGCATGTATAAGAAAGAAGAAGCTCACGAGTGCCGGCTGGCAAATGTTCAGGGAGAAAGAGAAAAACAGCAGCAGCTGACTCCAAAAGAGCGTATGCAGATTCCTCGTGTTGTGATGCCTGCTCAGGACGCTGAAGAGCGCAGCCACAACTTTAAAGAAGTCAATCTCGGTCTGACCCTTGAGCAAGCTCAGCGCGAAGCACTGCGCTGTCTCGACTGTAAGCATAAGCCATGCGTCAATGGTTGCCCGGTTCAGGTCTCAATCCCTGAATTCGTTACTGCTGTTGCGGCTGGTGATCTTCCAAAAGCGGCTAAAATTCTTCAGGGCGACAATGCCTTGCCAGCCGTTTGCGGTCGTGTCTGCCCACAGGAAGAGCAGTGTGAGTCTAAATGTATTCATACCGCTAAGGGCGAATCGGTTGCCATCGGTAACTTGGAGCGCTTTGTTGCTGACTGGGCCCTCGCAAATCCTGACAAAGTTGAAAAGCTGCGCCCGCACCTGATACCGGCAAAAAGGTTGCAGTCATCGGTTGTGGTCCTGCCGGACTGACCGCTGCTGGCGAACTGCGCAAGAAGGGGCATTCTGTCACTATTCTGGAAGCGCTGCACGACACTGGCGGTGTTTTGCGTTACGGTATCCCTGAATTCCGTCTGCCGAAAGATATCATCGATGTTGAAGTTGCAGCATTGGTGAAGCAGGGTGTTGATATCGAGTGTAACGTTATCATCGGTAAGACCCTGACCATGGCCCAGCTGCAGGAAGAGTACGATGCCGTCTTTATTGGCAACGGAGCTGGCCTGCCGATCATGCTCAATATCCCGGGCGAGAATCTCAAAGGTGTCTATGCTGCAAACGAATATCTGACCCGTGTTAACCTGATGGGAGCAGGGCAGACGGAGAATTGTCATACCCCGGTTATTCAAGGTAAGAAAGTCGCTGTCATCGGTGCCGGTAACACTGCTATGGACTGTGTTCGGACAGCACGTCGACTTGGTGCCGAAAAGGCGATGATCGTTTATCGTCGGACTGAAGCAGAAATGCCGGCTCGGGTTGAGGAAGTTCATCACGCCAAGGAAGAAGGTGTCGAGTATGTTCTCCTGACCTCACCACTTGGAATTAAAGCTGATGAAATGGTTGGTGTACTGCTCTTGAGTGCAGAGATGGAGTTGGGCGAGCTGATGAGTCAGGTCGTCGCCGTCCAATGGCAATTGAAGGTGAAGTTTATGACCTGGAAGCAGACGTTGTTATCAACGCATTGGGAACCCAGGCTAATCCGATCCTGACTTCAGCTGCCCCCGAGCTTGAACTTAACAAATGGGGCAACATCGTCGCTGACGAAATGGAGCCACCAACATACCTGGTGTTTCGCAGGTGGGGATATTATCCGTGGCGGAGCAACCGTTATTCTGGCCATGGGTGATGGAAAACGCGCTGCTGCTGCTATTGATGAGTACCTGGCAACAAAGTAAGCGCCTGTAGAGGGGACTCTCGCTGTGTTAGTTTGATGTCCCGGTAGTAAGAAAGGCCCTACCAAAGGCCGTGTGTATTATGGGTCGGTGATTTATCACCGGCCCATTTTTTTGCCAAGATATCTGTAGTTACAATTTCTGATGGATCCAATCAATTTCTTCTGTTCATATAGTGAAATTAAAAAAAACGGTCACTGCCTAAAAAACATCGATTTATTGTCTGCTCTTTTATCTGTTTTCAGATTTTTTTCAGAAACCATCTCTATACTGACCGTTAATATATTGAAATGATGAAATTGTTGCCGTGAAGGTGGGGTGTAGTGAGAGCTCTTGTTATCGATGATGACGTTTATTGTTTGAATATCGCCAGTGAATACTTCAAATTCAAAGGGTTTGAGGTCACAGCACTGGATAGACCCTCATGTCAGGGTTTTAAGCGAGTGGATGATGGCTGTGAAGTCATGCAACCCGATTATGACATCATTGTGTCAGACAATCGGATGCCTGGGATGACGGGGATTGACTTTTCGAGTTTCTGGACGATGTCGGCTGCCCGATCCCTGTGCAACGTAGAGCGCTGTTGACTGGAGACCTGACCCAGGAAGAGTTTGAGCGCGCGTCCAGACGCGGGGTCAAGGTTTTTAACAAGCCATGTTCGCTGGGAGATCTTGACCTCTGGCTCGAAGAGGTTTTGCCTGAATGTAATAGCTGAGGTGAGCGTGGTTCGGAATGGGGTGCCGCGTCGGTTGTCACTCGGGAAGAGGGTCTCGGGTGTGCTGATACTGCGCAATAATATGATTTATTGAGCCGGTGCAATATGTCGTAATACAGGGAGTTTTGACCGGAGGATAGTTTTGTGAGAGGGGGACATTATGAAAAAAATGGGATTAATCCCGGTATTTTTGCTGTGTTGTTTAACTTCAGTGGCTACGGCGGAACTGTTTTCGTCTGCGGCGCTGCTGAGTGCTGAGTCATTTATCAGCTCAATTGACAAAAGCGATTTCAGTACGGCCTATGACAGCGCCTCGACTGTTTTGCAATTGCAGTCGCCACAGGATCAATGGGTGAGGGAGCAAGGCTTGTCTTTTCAGTTGTTGGGGAAGGCTCAAGAGCGTCAACTGAAAACAGTTCGAGCTAGAGACAGCTATCCTGGGCTTCCCGATGGAAATTACCTGATCGTCTGTTACCAGACACGGACTGAGTACAAAGATGAAGCGATAGAAGTGTTGCTGCTGAGAGAGCAGGGACCGCTCTGGCAGGTTTGTAAATATTCGATCCGCTGAATATTCATCAGAAATGAATCATTGTTTAAGGCCCGGATGAAATTTTGTCCGGGCCTTTTGTTTTTAGAGATTGATCTGGACTCCCACCGATGCAGAAAAGAAGCGCGAGCCGAAGTGTTCGGCCAGTATTGTCGCGCCTCGAAGCCCTGTACAGTGGGATGCTCCGATCCGGTCAACGTCGAGCTCCGTCAATCTTCTTAGTGTTGCTTCCATCTGTTCATGACTACAGAATTTCAGATGGGTCCCTCCTAGAATCATGTGGATTTTGTCTTCTCCCGTTATGTTGATTGCGTGGTCGATGATGTTCAGAAGTCCCGCATGAGCGCAGCCGAGTAATATAACAAGGCCCTTGTCGGTATGAATATAAAGGGACTGGTCATCTCGGATTGGGTCGGGGATCTGTTGTTGCTCTTCCGTGAGTAAGATCAGGCCGGGATCACCGGTCTCTTCCTTATGGATTCGGGGAATATCACCTGAGAGCATGATGCCTGGGGCAATTGTTGTCGTAGATGAGCTCAGAGTAAAGGTTGCTCCCAGCTCTTCCAGCTCGCTGCGTGACCAGGGAATGCCGATGTTGCGACGAACTGTGACCGCCATTGTTGCTGTAGCGTTGGCAAAACAGGTCGGGGTGAGCGTAGACCGGTAGAGGACCGCTTTTCTCCAACACCTGTTTGATTCCGCCGGTATGATCAACGTGGCCGTGGCTGAATAAGATGCCGTCCAATTGACGCAGGTCTATCTTCAACTTTTCTGCATTGTTGAGGACCGTTAGTCCTCCTCCGGTGTCGAAAAGATAATTACGGGTGTCTGTTCGTAGGTGACAGGCGAATCCATGTTCCCCATCAGTCCATAGGGCTGACTTGATCAACACTGTTTCGCAAAGAATCGTCAGTTGAACGCTCATTACATTGCTCCTCGGAATTGAATTAATTACATGACAATATAGATTCCAGTTTCTCCAGAATTGGTTTATCTGCCGGTAAAATATTATAATCTGAGAATTGATCTGCAGTTACCCAGCAATGATCGGCAACTTCCAGATGACAGATTTCCCCCCCGACCCATCGGCACAGGTAGGCCAGAATGAGAACATTCCCCCAATCGTAGTGATGGTGAACAGTCTTAAATATTGAACCAACATCAATGTCGATGTCCAGCTCTTCTTTCAATTCTCTTCTGAGGGCCTGCTCATGAGATTCACCTTGCTCAATTTTTCCACCTGGAAACTCCCAGAATCCGCCAAAACGTTTTCCTTCCGGGCGCAGGGTTATCAACACTTTACCCTGATCAATGATCACTGCTGCACAGACGGCGACGGGTGTGTTTTCAGTATTTGTTTTTTGATTATTTTCAGGCATGGATTCACTTTATGTTCGCAATATCATGATTTTTAGTTGGAGCAGCGCTTACTCTATGATAGAAACAGGCACCTATCAAGCAGTTATCAGGTCCTTCTGGAGTTTCGACATGTTCAAATTATCAGATAAAGGTCGCGGAGTGCGGCAGATGTTTGACGATATTGCCCACCGCTACGACCTTCTTAATCGTCTTTTGTCGTTTGGAATTGACCGTCGTTGGCGTCGTTTTGCTGTCAGCCAACTGAGTATACCCAAGCAAGGCTGTGTTCTTGATATCGCGACCGGAACCTGTGATGTTGCTCTTGAGGTTGCTGAGCAGACAGATGCTTCGGTTAAAATTGTTGGTGAAGATTTTACCCAGGGGATGCTCGTTCACGGGCAGAAAAACTCAATGAGTCGATCCATGGTGATCGAATTATGCTTGTGAATGCTCCTTGTGAAGAGATTCCGCATCCTGATGGGACTTTTGACGGTATCACTATTGCCTTCGGTATTCGAAATGTCGTCGACCGTGCAGCTGGTCTACGTGAAATGTATCGTGTTCTCAAGCCCGGCGGGCGAGCAGTTATTCTGGAATTTTCCAATCCGAAGAGCCAATTGTTTCGCAAAATTTATTATTTTTATTTTCAGAAGATATTGCCAACCATTGGCGGGTTGATTTCTAAACGCAGTGCTTATCAGTATCTTCCCGATTCTGTGATTGAGTTTCCGTCACAAGAAGAATTTTCATCCATGATGGGTGAGGCAGGTTTTCAGCGCCTTCAGTTTACTGATTTGACATTTGGTATTGCCACTGTCTACGTCGGAGATAAGTTACAAGCGTAGCTTTTTGGGGGGGAGACGACTAATGAATTTTCCCCGTCGCCGCCGGAAACAGCCTGGTTTTGTGACCGGTGTCACATGGTTGAAAATCTGTTCGGGGAAAAGAAAATATGGAATTGGTCTGTCAGGTGTCGTGTCAATGGAGCGATCAGGCTCTGTAGAAGCTGGGACTATTCCTGTTTTGTTTCTCATGGCTCAGGCGGATCATCAATTTTTTTTCATCTTTTTGCTTAAACAATGAACCAATGTCTTCGACCAGTTTTCCCGGTAGACCGAGGGTTCGTCTGAAGATACCGAAAACCGTTTTGGACACGGAATCAACCGGAATGACTGCGACCTGAGGCTTTTCGGGTGAACCAGTAATCTTAAAATAGGCAGTGATGAGGGCCTTTTCTTCACCGGTAAGTATCCATCCTGCAATTGGTATATTGGTAATGACCTTGTCAACCGTTCGTAGCGGCATGACTCCCAAGGTGAAATCCATGGTATTGTCAATCAGGTTCTGTGAGCCGACCATGGAAAGATTCATCGCTTCACTGGTAATGGCAAGATCTTCAGTCTCAAGAATTCCTTGACCTATACGCACACTGGCATCCATAAGGCTGAAAGGCATGCCTTCTTCGTCCATATCCGGCAGTTTTCCGGCGAATAACTGTGATACGTTCAGAACTGAAAAAACCTTTGCCAAGCTGTGAAATTTGCGCAGGGTTCCGTCTGCGACCTGCAAGTGAATTCCCCCTCGGGCTGTCTGCCAGAACGTTTTGCCGTCCGGTTTTCCTTCCAGGTAAAAATCACCGCTTAGCTTTCCGTTGATCAACCCCGGTTGATCAAATAAATCCTGATGAAGTACCGATGCATTGATCTCCTCAACATGACCGGAGATTTTGAGCGGTCTCGATTTTTCCTTATGAAGGAAGTCAACCCGGGCTTTACACCAGCCTTCACCATTTTCGAAACGGAGCGGAAAGATTGAAAACTGATGATTAAACTCTTTGATAAAGCCTACTGCATTGGTGAAATTCAGTCCTCCCAGGGTCCCCTTTTGGGCCGTAGCTCTGATCTCTATCGGTTTTAACTGCCTGTTGGACTTTGTTTTCGCCGAAGGGGCTCTGTCCGGACCATTAAACAGGTTGATGACGTCCAGAACATTGACGCTGTCGGCCTTGATGTCGAGTTTGACCTGGGGATCACTGAAATTGGCAACACTGCCTGTAACCTGGGCGATGGTGTCCTTTTCAAGGCGAACATTGACGGGGCGAAGTCTATGCCGTTCCCATCGATTTGCAGGCGACCGTTCAGATCATAAAGCATCAATTCCTGATTAGAAAACACCAGGTCCTGTGCCCTGGCCTTGTCTGCCTGAATATCCAGACTGAGGCGGGGAGAGGACCAGTCACTGAGCAGTCCATTAACGAGGAATTCTGATTCTCCGAGGGACGCCTTGAGATCTGTGAAGCTGAGACCGGAATGATCAAGTCGGGCCGATCCCGTTGTGTTGCGCAAGTCAGCGATGACGGGGGTCAGGTGTGCTCCCCCATCCTGTATGTTGATTGTTCCTTGCAGTCCGTTTTTTTGTTTCTGCAAGGTCAGGGCTGTTTCACCGGTGATCTGTAGCCGTTTGAGAAGTGGAGAAAATGGTTTGAGCTGGGCCAGCTGTAATGGTGCAATGGATAATCCGTAGCTTGTTTGATCGCTGCTGTGGTCGATGTAGCCCGATGCCGACAAGCTGATTTTCCCCAACAGAACGTCAACCCGGTTGAGAGTCACCCCACCTGCAGACAAAGCCCCTGCAGCCGACAGCTGCGCATTGGTTGACTGTTTTTTCTGGAACAGCCATGGGTGCTGTACCTCAACCTGGTTAAAATCCGCCTGGAGCCCAAATGAAGGCCCCTGTAGCGGTCCTCGCAGTTGCAGTGAAAGAGGCACCTCGCCAGCTATGTCCCAATTTTTCAAGGGACGCAGTGTTGAAATTGTTTCCAGCCGTGGTTTGGCCTCGATCAGGAGAGACAGCTCGGGCTTGAGGAAGGGGCTTTCTATTGTGCCGGAAAAATCGACCGGTTCACCACCTATGATCAATATGCCATCACGAATGTCCAGATAGTTATTCTTAAGGCTGAGATCGATGGATAAATCCTGTAATTGCTTTAATTCGGGAATGTTCCATTCCAGACTGCTGAGAGTGAGTTGAGCGTCAATTTGTGGCAAGCCTTTCAGTTCTGTTCCAACTGGCCAGTCTTTGCTGAGTTCGATGAAGAGCAGCTCAACGTCCCCTCGAATAAGCTGGTCCGCCTGTGGAATCCTCCACTTTTTCAATAGCTGCTGGTTCAGCCCCAGATTTGTGACTCCCAGACGTCCGACCAGATAGTTTCTGTCGGCTTGCCGTAAAGAAACAAACTCTCCTGTCAACGGGACACCCAGCAATTCTCCTTTGAGGTTCGATATTGAATCCTGATCCTCGGTAGACGTCCAGGTTCCGTTCAGAGAAAAAAGCTGTTCAGCCGTTTTGCTGGCCTGTAGCGTTGTTTTGAATTGAGTCCCAGTGGATGGTGCGCCTTGGATGTTGATCTCGAGGTTGAGGGCCTCTGGATAGGATTGTCCTTTCAGTTTTGGTATTGATGCCGTCGAAAGATTGTGCAAGTTGAGCTTCAGGCTTTGCTGCTCCTGACGCAGAACGTGCGGGTCGATGCTGGCAGAAAGCTTTGTCTCAAGCAGGAAGTTGGCCTTCTGCTGCGGCAGGTCGCCGCTGATGACCAGTTGGCCTTTCTGGTTCTGTTTCCAGCCCTTGAGAACAGCATGGAGGTTGGCAATCTTTAGCCGCTTCAGAAGACTTTTTTCCTGGGCCTGGTAGATCGTTACTTCTGCGTCATTGACGGTTAAAATACTGATGCCAAGACTGTTGAAAAGTTTGCGGGAGCTCTCTTTAGTGGGGCGTTCCGTTTGCGCTTTCAGGGGGAAAGTCAGGTTGACCAGAGGTTTTTCAATGCTGACCTGGTTGAGGATAAAGCGCTTTTCCAGCAGTGGAGTGATTTCAAGAGTTGCAAGCAGGCGGGGGATGGTGATTATCGGTTGCTCGTCTGCTCCGATCTGGATCTGTTCCAGCTCAAGAGCCAGTCCGTTGCTGTAGGTGAGCGAGCCGTGGGCGATGCTCACCGGCTGATTTAAGGTTGAGCTCAGTTGCGCCTCAAGAGACTGGCGATAGTCATCCAGATTGATCAGGCTGAGAAGCAGGATCAGCAGAGTCACCAGTGTTGCGCAAGTAATCAGCAGGGCGTAAAACAATCTGACCATGATCCGTGCTGATTAAAAGCATACCCGATGTCTGTCCTGAATCTTTGATGGATGGAATGAGATGAGAAGCAGTTCATATCATAACTGTTCTCATCAAACTCAGCAAGAGTCAAAGAGGTCTGTCACGCAAAGGATATCTATTCTTTACATGGCTCTCCCCCTTGATAACATGACGCGCCGTGAGAAACGCTGTTGCCAAGCTTCAGCCATTGATATTTTGCCGATGAAAATTAAACGTTTAGAAATAGTCGGATTCAAATCCTTCGTTGATAAAGTTTCACTCGATTTCCAGCATGGAATTACTGGCGTCGTTGGGCCTAACGGCTGTGGGAAAAGCAATATCGTTGATGCCATTCGTTGGGTGATGGGGGAGCAGACGCCCGCCATCTGCGCGGACGAATGATGGAGGATGTCATTTTGGCGGGAGCGAGGCGCGTAAGCCCCACGGCTTGGCACAGGTGTCAATTGTTTTGATAACAGTGCAGGTGTTTGTCCGCCAGCATATAAAGATTACGCTGAGATCATGGTGACGCGCCGACTGCACCGCAATGGGGAAAGTGACTATCTGATTAACAAAACACCCTGCCGGCTCCTGGACATTACCGAACTGTTCATGGATACCGGCGTCGGAGCCCGGGCTTACTCTATCATTGAACAGGGTAAGGTCGGGATGTTGGTTAGTGCCAAGGCGGAAGAGCGGCGTGCGTTGATCGAGGAAGCTGCTGGTGTAACCAAATTTAAGGCCCGCAAAAAACCGCTTTGCGCAAAATGGAAGCAACCCGGCAGAATCTGGTTCGACTCGGTGATATTATCACTGAAGTTCGTCGCCAGATCAGCAGTCTTAAACGACAGGCTCAGAAGGCGGAAAAATTTCGAGACTACCGTGGGGAGGTCAAGCGAATAGAGCTCTGTCTGAGCGGTAACCGATTTCAGCAGTTGAGCCATGAAGCTGAACTTGTCGTGCAGAAGGAGCAGGAACAATCCGCTATCCTGGCTCGTTTGGATGCGCGTCTTGAGGATGGAGAGTTGCAGCTGTCAGAGCAGCAGCTGCAGTTGTCGATTGCTGAAGCTGATTACGGGAGGGCACAGGAGCAGAATTATCAACTGGGAGCTGAAGTTCAACGGGTCGAAAATGAACTTATCGTTTCAGCCAGACAAAAGAGCATTTTGATGCGCAGCAGGAAGAGTTACAGTCTGAATTAGTGGTGCAGGAAAAACGTCTGCAGCAGCTGCAGGTTGAACATGACGCTCTGACTGAGCGTAAAGACAGCTCTGAGGGTGAACTGCTCCAACTTCAGGCCGGTGTTGATGCAGACGAAGCTGCGCTGAAAGGACGATTAGAAGAAGAACAGCAGCTGAATCAGCATTATGACAGGTGCCGGTCTGAGGTGATGGAGTTGTTTTCTCAATCGAATCGTCTGACCAACAGGCGCGAAGATATTGGTCGGCGGCTCGAGTCGGAAGCTGAGCGTCGGCAGCAGTTACAACAGAGTTCGAAAGCCATTCAAAGTCAACAGGAAGAGCTTAAGGGGAAACGTGAAGTTTTGCTTTGCGAGCTTGAAAGACTGCGAGCTCATTTAGAGGAGCAAAAAGCTCAATTGGAAGAATGGTCGTTGCTGCATCAGGCGAAAAGTTCAGCGTTGAAACAGCAGCAAAATTTACAGGCAAATGTCCGCCAGAAGCTCGAAAAAGCACGCTCAATGAAGGAATCCCTTGAAGAACTGCAGAGCCGCGGTGAAGGCTATGGTGAAGGGACGCGCTTGCTTCTGGCAGATCAACAGCAAAGACAAATTGCTGCGGATCTGCTGCGTGTGGATGAACGCTATGAAACGGTTGTCGAAATCGCACTGGGGGAGCGACTCCAGGCTGTTTTAGCAACTGAATTAAACGATTACACTGCCGCTTTAGCCCGTCTTGATGGGCATCAGGCGCGAGCGACATTTCTTATTCCTTCTGCAGAGATTCCTGAATACAGTTTTGCCTCGGGAAGGCCATTATTCGACCTTGTTCTTCCGCTGGAAGGCAAGGAGCAGATTGTCAAACAATTACTGGGTGGTGTTTTCCTAGTTGAGGATATTTCCCTTTACCAGAGACAGTCCTTACCTGTTGGTGTGTCGTTGGTAGATCCGCACGGCTATCGACTGGACTGGCATGGGTTGCTGTCGGGTGGAGACACTCGGGGTGAGGGGCTCCGGCTTGTTGAGGCGTCAGCGTCAATTGGATGACATCTACAAGACGGTCTCAACCACTGAAGATGAATATCGTGTCGCCAGTGATACCTGTGAACAGTTTGAAGAGGAATTACTGGAAATTGAAGAACAGCGATCGTATGGTTTATCGCAGCAGCACAGACTTGAACTGCAGCTGGTTGAATTGGGAAAAGACGACCAGGGGATAAAGGCCGAGGAAGAACACCTGAACAGGCGCTTGGAACTGGTTACCCATGATCTTGAGCAGCTTGATGAAGGACAGGACACGCTCAGGACTGAAGATTGTCATTTGAAGCGGGAACTTGAACTGACCGACGCAAGACGCTCAGAATTGGAGCACCAGATTTCGGAGTTTGAGAGCCGATTGGCAGACGTTCGGTCCGGGTTGGAGCAAAACGTGAGCAGTTGACGGCACAACGGGTTTCATTCGCCGAGCTTCAGCAACAGCAGCGCGCCTACACGAAACATTGGCACGGGTCCAGCAACAGCAGGATGAGGCCGTCAGCGTTGTCTTCAGCTGCAACAGAGATTGGAGTCGACAAAGAATTCAAGTGAGCAGCTGGTTCAGGCTGAAGTCAAATTGCGTACTGAGCTCGATGTTCTGTTGGGACGGCGTGAAGAATTGCAGGTCAGAGTTGAACAGACCCGCGAGAAATATGATGATCAGAAAATTCTCATGGAAGAATTTCGGGAGCAGTTGCGACGGGTGCGATCAGAGGCTGAAGAACTGCGAAAAATGGTTGCGAAATTGCAGCTTAGGCAACATGAACTCCAGGTGGATATGGAGCATGTTCGTCAGACTGTCCTTGATCGTTACCGCGTTGATCTTGCGGAACATCAGGTTCCCGAAGCAACAGAAGATGAGCGTGAGCGTCAGCAGCAACAACTCAAACGCTTGCAACAGAGGATCGACTCGCTAGGTGAAGTTAATCTGATGGCCATCGACGAATATCGTGAGCAAGAGGATCGTTACGATTTTCTTTCCAGCCAGAGAGACGATCTGAACCGGTCTTTGGATGATTTGCAAAAAGCAATCAGCCAGATTAATCGTACGACACGCAGAAGGTTCAAAGAAACATTTGAGTTGGTCAACGAAAAATTCAAGCAGGTTTTTCCTCGTCTTTTCAGAGGCGGACAAGCTGAGTTACGCCTGACCGATGAAGATGATCTGCTTGAAACAGGAATCGATATCATTGTTCAACCTCCCGGCAAGAGATTGCAGAGTGTCAATCTGTTGTCAGGAGGTGAAAAGCCTGACGCTGTAGCCTTGATCTTTTCTTTGTTTTTGATTAAACCAACCCTTTCTGTATCCTTGACGAAGTCGATGCACCGCTGGACGACATTAATATCGATCGATTTGCTGAAATTGTTCGTGAGATGACAGATCAATCGCAGTTTATTATTATCACTCACAGTAAGAGAACAATGGCGATTGTTGACACGATGTATGGGGTGACAATGCAGGAACCGGGGGTCTCGAAATTGGTTTCTGTGCGATTGAATGATCCGTCGCCGCGGACAGATCATTCACGCTCAGCCCTGTCGGCTTAGATTGGTCTCCAACGGGACAGGAGGTTTTGATGCCTTTTAAGTCGTTATTGAATAGATTGCTGGAGGATATACCGGGTGCTCTCGGGGTTATTATCATAGACTGGGAAGGAGAGGCCGTTGATCAGGTCGCCGGAATCAATGAGTATGATATCAAGGTTTTGGGGGCTCACAGCGGCATCATTCTAAATCTGTTGCGAGATGTTCTCGCACGTAGTGATGGCGGTGAATTGAAAGAAGTGGTGATACGAACTGGCGAACACAAAACGCTGATAGCGCCATTGACTAAAGATTATCTACTCGTCCTGTATCTCGGTGCCGACGCCATCGTGGCCAGGGCGACGTTCAGGATGCACAGGTGTGTTAATGAGCTGCGTCATGAATTTACTTTTGACTGAGCAACTTTATAGTGTCTTTTTGTCTGGAAGGTAGGGAATTAGCTTTTTATGGAATGGTTGAACGAATTCAGTTGGGCCCAAGTGGTCGAATGGCTCAATGTGGCAATAGCATATCTGTCGCAGCATTTAACAAATTTGGGTGTTCCTGAGGAATACAGATCTATCGCCGCGCTGGGGATTATTTATCTTGGTGCAACCTTGCTGGTTCTCATTTTTATCCTGATTCTGCTGAAAATTTTCGGGGGAGGAAAGAGCAAAGATGATTCTGCTCTTGAACAGCAGGATTTTGAACCAGAACCAGAACCAGAACCAGAACCAGAACCAGAACCAGAACCAGAACCGGAGCCACTCAGTTTGTTCGAACGGCTTAAGCGAGGATTGGCGAAAACTCAGTCATCGCTGGTCGGTCGTGTCGATAGTCTGTTACGTGGCCGGACTGTTATTGATGAGGATCTGATCGAAGAATTGGAAGAAATCCTGATAACAGCTGATCTCGGCATGCAGACGACACAGAAATTGATAGCCTCTTTGGAAAGTGGGCAGGCCAGGGGCACTCTGGAAACCCCTGATCAGGTCCGCCAGTTATTGATGGAAGAGTTGCGGCAGATCCTGCAGTTTGAAAGTAAACCGTTGACTGTGGACAGCCATTCTCCTTTTGTTATTATGGTCGTTGGTGTCAATGGTGTCGGTAAGACGACCACAATAGGAAAACTGGCTAATCAACTGGCAGGAGAGGGGCGGAAAGTTATTCTTGGCGCAGGTGATACTTTTCGTGCTGCAGCCGCTGAACAGCTTGAAATATGGGGAAAACGTGCCGGTGTTGAAGTTATTCGTCATGCTGAAGGGGCTGATCCCGGGGCCGTGGCGTTTGACGCTGCCAAAGCTGCCGTGGCCAGGAAAGCTGACGTTCTGATCCTTGATACCGCAGGACGGCTGCATACAAAAGTTAATCTGATGGAAGAATTGAAGAAAATCAGACGAATTCTTGATCGCGAAGTCCCCGGAGCTCCACACGAGACGATGTTGGTGCTTGACGCCACAACCGGGCAAAATGCTCTGACTCAGGCCAAGCTTTTTAATGAAGCGGTTGATTTGGATGGCCTTGCCCTGACCAAGTTGGATGGTACTGCCAAAGGAGGGATTGTGATTGCGATCGCTGCCGAGTTGAGCTTACCTGTTCGTTTTGTCGGTATTGGTGAAGGGGTTGATGATTTGCGACCCTTCGATCCTGAAATGTTTGTCTCCGCATTGTTCGATGAATAGATTTGCGGGTGCCTAGAATTCGATTAAGAGAGATCTGTTGATATGGATGTGCTGGATCAGCTGGAAGCGGAAGTCGATAATTTGATAAGTCGGAACAGAACTCTGGGGCAAGAGCGTAATCAGCTTTAGGTGAGAAGGAAGTCTGGATGCGTGAGCGTGAGCAGCTGATTGCCGAAATCGAAAGAATTCTCGGCCGTATTGAGGCTCTGCGACAGGAGGACTCTTGAGTTCAACGATTCGTATTAAAATTCAGGGGCGTGAATATTCTCTGCGAAGCCAGGAATCGGAGCAGCAGGCTCAGCGTGTTGTTGATTTCGTCGAACAAAAACTGGAGGAGACCGCCGCAGGGCGTTCTGTCGATACCCGGGATTTAACCGTTTTGACACTGCTGAATCTGGCTGGTCAGTATCTTCAGTTGCGGGATCAACAGGAACAGTCAGGTGCGGATTCACAGTACCGGTTGGAGCAGATTATTACTCGCCTTAAAGAAGATAATTCTGGTTGCTAAAGATGTTCAATAAAATGTATGATTCAGTTAATCATGCATTATGGTGTGTCAATCACCCTGACCTCAGGGATTCAGATAGATCGGTAAGGCACCAGACTAATAGGTATTGTTACACCGAAAGGTGTTACGTACCTGCCTGTCGGCAGGGGATACAGTTTTGAGACCATAAAAAGTAAGTTTTGCTGCGGGGCAACCGCGGAGTACGGGTAGATTGTTTCCTCGTGGTTTCAAAGTCTGTTCTTGTCGACACTTCACCAGTGGCCAGTGCCTTCCCATCCAACGTTTCTCTGATGTCTGCGGATTGCCATAGCTTTTATACAGGTTTTTATGGGCAAGGCAGAACTTCGTCAGCAACTACTGACATTACGCAATAACATGGAGCCTCGACGGTATGAGGAAATGAGTCTTCAGGTTCAGCGGACTCTACTTGGTACCAAGGTGTTCCAAAATGCCAAATGCCTGGCCGCTCTACAGCCCGATCTACCAATGAGGCTGGGACGGAGGAGCTGTTCCTTGCCGCATCGGGGGCGGGAAAACAGGTCTGCTATCCACAGGTCGTTGGCCGGACATTAAGATTCTGCAGGGTCAGATCTTTAGATGAACTGAGCTGCGGAGCATTTAATGTCCTGGAGCCGTGCTCCGCAGCCGCCGTGAACCCTCAGACGTTGGACCTGATGGTTTTGCCGGGGATTGCGTTTGATTTGCCGGCCGAAGACTGGGGTATGGCCAGGGGTTTTATGATCGGTTTCTGGCCGATAATAGTGTGAATTTATAACGGTTGGGCTTGGATTTGATTTTTCAACTGAAGGACTCATTGCCGGAAGAACGGCACGACCGGAAAGTTGGTTTTGTAGCGACGGAGTCAGGTTTATCCCCTGCCGAGAACTTCGGACAGGTTTAATATAAACTCTGCAAAGGGAGTATTTATCGTGCATGCTGATATTTTGACAATTGTCGTAGCTCTAGTGATCTTGGGATCCGGGGTTTTCTTGGGGATGTTTCTTAGACGAAAACTGTCTGAGTCAAAAGTTAATAACGCTAAGGTTGAAGCACAAAAAATTGTAAGTGATGCCGTCAAGGAAGCAGAGTCCACTCTTAAGGAGGCCAGGATTCAGGCCAAAGACGTTGTGCTCGAAGCAAAGGCGGACTGGGAAGAGGAGGCGCGTGAATTAAGACGTGAAATTCATTCCCATGAGAACCGGCTGCAGCAGAAGGAAGAAAACCTTGAGCGCAAAGCAAATCACATCGAGGAGCGGAGTGAGGAGCTGATTAAAAAAGAAGATAATATTCGGAAGCAGGCTGACCGGATACAGAAAAGACTGCTCAGATTGATCAACTCTATATCGACCAGCTCAAGCAGCTGGAAAAATATCAGGTATGAGCAATGAACAAGCCAAGCAGCAATTGATGGATTCAATGCTGAGCGAAGCCAGGCATGATGCGGCCAAGAGTATCAAGAAGATTGAAGAAGAAGCAATTGAGACTGCGGACAAAAGGCACAGAAAATTATGGCTTTGGCCATTCAGCGATATGCCGGGGATTTTGTCGCTGAAAAGACTGTCAGCGTTGTCCCTCTGCCCTCAGACGAAATGAAAGGGCGGATAATTGGTCGTGAGGGCCGAAATATCCGTGCTATAGAAGCTGCAACCGGGATCGACCTGATAATCGACGATACACCTGAAGCTGTTGTGATCTCCGGTTTTAATCCGGTTCGTCGTGAAGTTGCTCGGATCGCTCTGGAGAGATTGATCGCCGATGGTCGAATCCATCCTGCACGTATTGAAGAGCTGGTTGAAAAAGCTCAGGAAGAAGTCGATGAAGAGATTCGACAGGCAGGAGAGCAAGCAACCTTTGACGTCGGCGTTCATGGAATTCACCCTGAAATCATCAAATTACTGGGGATGCTGAAGTACAGAACGTCCTATGGCCAGAACGTTCTGACCCACTCCATAGAAATGGCGTTTCTGTGTGGAATGATGGCTGCCGAATTGGGGGTAAACGTTAAACAGGCCAAGCGGGCAGCCCTGTTGCACGATATCGGCAAAGCCGTCAGTCATGAGCTTGAGGGCTCCCATGCGGTTAATGGTGGTGAGCTTGCGCGTAAATATGGAGAATCTCCTAAGATAGTACATGCCATCTCCGCCCATCATGAAGACGAAAACCTGATACCGTCCTGGCCATTCTGGTTCAGGCAGCAGATGCGCTGTCCGGGGCTCGTCCCGGTGCGCGAAGGGAAACTCTGGAAACCTATGTCAAGCGACTGCGTGATCTGGAGCAGATCGGCACATCCTTCAACGGTGTAACCGGTTGTTTTGCTATCCAGGCTGGACGTGAGATACGAGTCATGGTTGCGAGTGATGAAATCTCCGATGAATTTCGCATGTTTTGGCAAAGGATATTGCCACTAAGATTGAGCAGGAAATGACTTACCCGGGACAGATTCGTGTGAATGTTATTCGTGAAACCCGCGCAGTAGAATACGCCAAATAGTTTTTCCGGTGGATCAGGTTGTTAATCAGCGGGGCCTGCCCTCCCTTTTTTTCGAGAGAGGGGGCGGGCCCTCTTTGCGTGTGTGGAGTTATTGTGAAATTACTGTTTATCGGTGACATTGTCGGAAAGGCTGGCAGGAAGATTTTGAGCGAACAGCTTGACCGCTTGATTGACCGTCACTATGTCGACCTGGTTGTGGCCAATGGCGAAAATGCTGCAGCCGGGTATGGTTTGACAGTTCCGGTTCTTAAAGAACTTTTTAATGCCGGGGTCGATGTTGTCACCTCGGGGAATCACATCTGGGATAAAAGAGAGATTTATCCCGCTCTTGAGCAGGAAGAGCGGCTTCTTCGTCCGGCGAACTACCCATCGGGCTTGCCGGGACGTGGAACCGGAGTTTATGAAACAGCTGCAGGAGTCAAGGTTGGAGTTATCAACCTTGAAGGACGAGTCTTTATGAAGAACCTGGAGTGTCCGTTCCGTATGGCAGATGAACTCGTTGCAGAATTGAGGCGGTCAACAGCGATTATTTTTGTCGATTTTCATGCTGAGGCAACCAGTGAAAAGCAGGCCCTGGGGTATTATCTTGATGGCCGTGTTTCAGCTGTTGTAGGAACGCATACTCATGTACAGACCGCTGATGAAAAATACTGGCAGCGGGAACCGGATATCTGACCGATGTTGGTATGAGCGGCAGTCAGGACGCTATCATCGGGAATCAAAAAGAAGCTGCCTTGGATAGGTTTTTGACGCAATTACCTGTTCGGCTCGAAGTTGCTAAAAAAAGACCCGCAGTTGTCGGCTGTGTTGTTGACGATTGACGAAGAGACAGGTAGCTGTACCCAAATTGAGCGTATTCAGCAAAAAGAGCGATAGATTATGTGTTGATTGACATTGATTCGGCGGTATTTCTGCTGAATCAATATCAATCATTCGAAAAGTCCGACTGGATTTGTCGTAGCAGGATGTTTAGCGGAAAACATCGCTAAATCAAATGCTTTAAAATGATTGCTGAGGATATCGAAAAATGTTTAAAAAAAGTATTGACGATCTTGGCTTCGATTGGATATAACTGCGCTCCGTTGATCGAAGCGGTGGCCAACGTGGGCTACCTAGGGCAACGGCAAAATAAAAAGAAAAAAGAGGTTGACGGCGGGTTCCTGATTAGTTATAACCACCGTCCACCGCACGCACTAACGAGATGAACATTGGTTCGAATCGAT
>LQAG01000255.1_pt1 | contig 19099 bp, 29 predicted proteins | sample 1535801 | NCBI WGS metagenome assembly LQAG01 (sample SAMN04331584, study PRJNA305678) | bioreactor metagenome | isolation source: bioreactor_3 inoculated with Wadden Sea sediment 1st replicate of a... | place: Germany:Bremen | reverse complement strand
CTTTTGTTCTTGATTCCGGTGATGTTTCAAGAACGGGTTTGCCGGTTAAGGATATCTGCACGATGATGATCAACATTGATCACCATCCCCATTCGACCTTCGGTGATCTTTGTTATCTTGATACCGCAGCATGTGCGACTGCTGTCATGATCTATCGGCTCCTTGATGCCGCTGGCCATCAGGTCAGCCGGGGACGTCGCTACAGCTCTCTACCTGGGTATCCTTTCAGATACCGGTTCGTTTCGTTATTCAAGCGCTAATGCTGAAGCTTTTGATGTTGCCGGAAAGCTGATTGCGACCGGACTCGATCCCTGGGATACGGCCAGCAATCTTTATGAAAGCTATGCTCCGGAGCGGATGCGTTTACTCGGGATTGTCCTGCCGACACTCGAACTATCCCCATGCGGTCGGTATGCATCCATGATTATGAGCAGAGACGATCTGAGTGCTGCCGGTGCTTCAGCTGAGCATGCTGATGGCTTTGTCAATTATCCGCGTGCCATTCGCGGCGTTGAGGTTGCTCTTTTTTCAACGAAACTTCGGATAACCATTTTAAAATCAGCATGCGTTCACGCGGCACCGTCGATGTTGGCCTCCTGGCACGTAAACTGGGGGGCGGCGGTCACCATAATGCTGCTGGTGCGCGCCTCTCCGGGACACAGGAAGAAGTAAAAAGTACTGTGGCTAAACTTTTAGCTCAGATTCTCGACTGAATAGTGCACGGTTTATTACTTATCAATAAAGCATCGGGGATGACCTCTCATGATGTCGTTCGCCGCGTCAGACGTATTCTGCATACCCGTAAAGTGGGCCATGCCGGGACACTTGACCCGTCAGCCACCGGAGTTCTCCCTGTTGCGGTTGGTCAAGGGACCAAGATTCTTCAATTTCTGCTGGCTGAGAACAAAAGCTATCGGGCCACATTTCAATTAGGTGTGACGACCGATACTCTTGACAGTGATGGCGAAGTGATCGCGCGCCGCCCTGTACCGAGCTCATTCCCGACTGAACTCGATGAGGCCTGCTCAAATTTCAGGGGCGAGATTGATCAACTTCCGCCCATGTTTTCAGCGCTCAAGAAAAATGGCGTCCCACTGTATAAGTTAGCCCGCGAAGGTAAAGAGGTTGAGCGAAAAACCCGGCGGGTAACCGTCTCTCGTCTCGAGATCCTGACAATTGAAAACAATAGTGTCACCATTGAGGTCGACTGCAGCAAGGGAACCTATATCCGCTCACTGGTTAATGATATAGGGGAAAGGCTCGGTTGCGGTGCTTGTCTGACAGCTTTATGTCGGTTGCGCAGCGGTCTTTTCAGCCTGGATGAATGTACGACTCTTGAACAGCTGGAAGAATTGTCAGACCCTGCATCTGCGTTACTGGCACCTGCAGAAGCCCTACGGGATTATCCCAGTGCACCGCTGTCGGCTAAAGGGCTGAACGACCTTAAATACGGGATTCCGCCCACTTTACAAGAAACGAGTCCACAGCGGAGTCTGGAAACAGGCGATCTGACCTGCTTGACTCACGATGACCACCTGGTTGCCGTCGCTCGCTTTGCCCTTGCGCGAAAAAGAAAACGGGTGATTTCGAATTGATCAGGGTCTTGTAAGTCATTAGAAAAGACAGTTTAATCTTTACACAGGTGTTTGTCTGTGGTAGAAATCGCAGCCTGTAGTATTTAATACGAACAGCCACGCCACTGGCTTTATTTGTAGACTAAAAAGGAGACTAACGTGCTCGGCACAGAACGCAAACAAGAAATCATCGAAGAGTACAAAAGGCATGAGGGAGACACCGGGTCTCCAGAGGTTCAGATCGCACTGCTGACAGAGCGGATCACCTATTTGACAGATCATTTCAAAACCCACAAGAAAGATCATCATTCACGTCGTGGGCTGCTGAAAATGGTCGGACAAAGACGCCGTTTGCTTGATTACCTGATCAAGCAGGACGTTGAGCGCTACAGAGCGATTATCAAATCTCTCGGCCTGCGTCGTTAAAAAAGAGCAGCATGCCCTGGACAGGTCATGCTGCTTTTATCTTTCCATCAAGGAGTTTAGGGAGGCTGTCCGGAGAGAGTATCCGATCAGAAATCTGAATGGATTTCGTCCGTCGGAGATTGTCTCAGGCCATCCTCCTGTATCCACATTCACGGGGTTTCGTATGTTTGAAATCCCATCAGAGGAGTTATTTATATGGCCTATCATAAGGTTGAAGTTGAATTTAATGGTCAACCGTTGACTATTGAAACCGGTAAAGTTGCACGTCAAGCTGACGGTGCAGTCATTGTTCCTACGGAGATACAAAAGTTCTCTGTACGGTTGTTTCTGCAAGAAAATGCGTGAAGGTCAGGATTTTTCCCTCTGACGGTTAATTACGCTGAAAAATTCTATGCAGCGGGAAAGATCCCGGGATCTTTTTCCGCCGTGAGCGTGGAGCCACCGAGCGTGAGACCTTGATCTGTCGTCTCATCGATCGCCCAATGCGCCCTCTGTTTCCCAAGGGCTACATGTTTGAAACCCAGATCATGCCATCCGTTATTTCTGCCGACATGGTTAACGACCCTGACACCCTTGCCATGGTTGCCGCATCGGCATCTGTTGCCGTTTCGGATATTCCCTTTGAAGGTCCGATCGCGGCTGTCCGCGTTGGCCGTGTGAATGGTGAGTTCGTTGCCAACCCAACCAACGAGCAGATTGAACAGAGTGATGTTGAAATTGTCATCTCAGGTTCGCGCGATGCCGTCATGATGGTTGAGGGTGAGTCAAACTTCCTGTCGGAATCAGAGATGCTTGATGCCATTTTCTTCGGTCACGAAGCTCTGCAGCCCCTGATCACTCTTCAGGAAGAGCTGGCCGAGCTGGTCGGCAAGGAAAAACGCGAGTTTGAAGCTCCTCAAGTGGATGAAGAACTGGTCGCCAAGGTAACCGAACTGGCTGAACCCAAGGTTATTGACGCTGTTAAGATTCAGAGCAAGCAGGAGCGTTACGCCGCTCTGGCCGATATCCGTACCGAAGTTAAAGAAGCTCTTGCTGGGACCTTTGAAGATCGTGAAGATGAGATTTCAGCAGCACTCGGTTCTGTTGAGAAAACAGTCGTTCGACGCATGGTAACCAAGGATCGCATTCGTATTGATGGTCGCGACATGACAACCATCCGCCCAATCAGTTGTGAAGTTGGTGTGTTGCCACGTTCTCACGGGAGCGCTCTGTTTACTCGAGGCGAGACTCAAGCCCTGGTTGCTGCTACTCTCGGGACCGGTACCGATGAGCAACGGATTGACAATGTTCAGGGAATGGAATTCAAGAAATTCATGCTGCATTACAATTTCCCACCGTTCTGCGTTGGTGAAACCAGCATGCGCCTGTTCCCGGGCCGTCGTGAAATCGGCCACGGCTTTCTGGCAGAGCGGAGTGCTGCTCAAATTCTGCCCAAGCATGAGGACTTCCCCTACACCATTCGGGTCGTGTCTGACATCCTCGAATCGAACGGTTCTTCGTCCATGGCTTCTGTCTGTGGTGCATCACTGTCCTTGATGGATGCCGGTGTCCCCGTTTCTGAGGCGATTGCCGGTATTGCTATGGGATTGATTAAAGAGGGGGATGACGTCGCCGTTCTATCTGATATCCTTGGCGATGAAGATCACCTTGGAGATATGGACTTCAAGGTCACTGGTTCCGCCAAAGGGATCACGGCACTGCAGATGGACATTAAGATTACCGGTGTGACCAAGGAAATCATGATTCAGGCCCTTGATCAGGCGCGTGAAGGTCGTATTCACATCCTGGGCGAAATGGCTAAAGCGATTGATGCACCACGCGCTGAGCTGTCTGAGCATGCTCCCCAGATCACCAGCATTAAGGTTAAGTCCGATCAGGTCAGGACCGTTATCGGTTCCGGCGGTAAAAATATCCGCGGTATTATCGATGCGACCGGATGTGCCATTGATATTGAAGATGATGGAACAATCAAGATCGCATCATCAGACGGTCTGGCAGCCAAGCAGGCGATTAAGATGATTCGCGATCTGACTCAGGAGCCTGAAGTCGACAAGCTCTACATGGGAACAGTCAAAAAATTATGGAGTTCGGTGCCTTTGTTGAAATTTACCCCGGTACTGATGGTCTGGTCCATGTTTCAGAGCTGGCAAAAGAACGTGTCCGTAATGTTACCGATGTTCTTAATGAAGGGGACGAGGTTCTGGTCAAATGCATCGGTGTTGACCGTCAAGGTAAAATCAAGCTGTCCCGCAAGGCAGCCCTTGGTATGGAATTGCCCGAAGAGGACTAATATCCAGCACTTCACATATCATTATTCAGTTTGACCTGACAGGCCGGTGTTTTTTCACCGGCCTTTCCAATAGGAGCAGACATGAGTCACTGTAAAATAGAAATCAATAAACTGCATCCGGATGCAACCATTCCCCGTTACATGACAGAGCTGGCTGCAGGCATGGATATCTGTGCTGTCCTTGAGCAGCCCTTGACCCTGGCTCCAGGTGAGCGCAGCCTTATCCCGACGGGACTTGCTTTTGCTATCCCTGAGGGTTATGAAGTTCAGGTTCGGCCTCGATCGGGTCTGGCAATAAAACATGGCATCGGCCTGGTTAACTCTCCTGGTACCATCGATGCTGATTATCGAGGAGAAATCGGAATTATTCTGATCAATTACGGTCAAGAAGATTTCACCATCAACTCCGGAGAACGGATCGCTCAACTCGTTGTCGCCCCGGTGGTACAGGCCGAAATGATTGTGGTGGACAGTTTGAGCGAGACGCAGAGGGGCAGTGGCGGCTTTGGCCACACAGGAAGCAGAAACTGATATGAACAGTCAAAATCCACAGGATCTGCTGGAGTTTCCCTGTCATTATCAGTTTAAAGCGGTCGGCGTGGCAGGTGCCGATTTTAGTGAAGCTGTCATCCGCGCGGTAAGACAGTATGCCGACGTTTCTCTCGATTCTGTCAAAAGCCGTCCCAGCGGAAAAGGAACCTATCAATCAGTGTCGATTCTTGTGACATTGCACAATTATAAGCAACTGACTGATATCTATGCTGAAATGAAAAAAATAGCTGGTCTAAAAAATGTTGCTTTAAAGGTGCCGGACAACTATTATCAGGGGTGAATCATCATCCTTGGAGTGCTGACATGTTTATTTCAATAAATCCTGATAATCCACAACCCCGTTTGATCAAACAAGTCGTCGAATGTCTTAAGCAGGGTGGCGTCATCGTTTATCCAACAGACACAACTTACGGCATAGGCTGCGATATTTATAATCGAAAAGGCATTAAGAAAATTTTTCAGATTAAACATCGTGACGCGCGTAAGCCATTTTCCTTTATCTGCAGTGACCTTGCTGAAATATCGAACTACGCCCAGGTCAGTAATTTTGCTTTTAAAATTATGAAACGGCACCTTCCTGGTGCTTATACCTTTGTTCTTGATGCCACCAAGATTGTCCCGGATGCTGTGAGCACCAAACAGAAAACCGTCGGTGTCCGTATTCCGGATAATGCTATCTGCCAGGCAATCGTCAAAGAACTCGGTCATCCCCTGATAACAACGAGCGCCAACATTTCGGGCGAGGCCACGCCTCAGGACCCGCGTGATATCGAAGAACAGATGGGGCGTATGGTCGATTTTGTTATCGACGGTGGGATTTCTATGGATGATGCATCATCCGTGATCAGTCTGCTCAACGATGAAATAGAGGTCCTGCGGCAGGGCAGTGGTGACACATCCTGGATTGAGTAGCTTTTGCTGTGAGTTCACAATAACAGCTATCCGCGTCAACTGCGATGGATGGCTGTTATTGTAAGGCAACCTCTTTCCAGGTTTTGCTGCCGAAGCAGGTTGGCTGACAGGTCCACTGCACACTAATCGAGGAAATATGGTTTTATCCGCTTATCCGACCTTTCGTGAAGATTGTACATCGCTACTGAAAAAATATCTGACTCCCACCCTGTTTAAAAAACTGTGCTCCCTTGAGACGTCCAACAGTTTCACCCTGAAGCGAGCCATCCATTCAGGTGTAATCCATCAGGACAGCAATGTCGGAATTTATGCCGGAGATGCCGAATCTTATCAGCTGTTCCGTGAGCTGTTTAATCCGATCATTGAAGATTACCACGGCTTCAGAGATCAAGATCGTCATTTCAGTGAGTTGAAATCAAACCCGCTTGATATGAAAAACCCGGACCCAGAGGGTCACCATATCCTCTCTACGCGCATACGTGTCGCCCGCAATCTCTCGGGTGCCCCGCTCGGTGCTGCGATCAACAGAAAACAGCGCCATGCCGTGACCCAAAAAATAGTCGCGGCGCTGCTTTCACTGGAGGGGCAACTCGCAGGCCGGTACTACCCGCTTGAAAACATGCGTGAAGAGGATAAAACACGTCTGATAGATGACCATTTTCTGTTCAAGCAGGGAGATCGTTTTCTTGAAGCCGCAGGATTGAATCGTGACTGGCCAGAGGATCGGGGATCTATCATAATAGAGAGAAAACGTTTCTGGTCTGGGTTAACGAAGAAGATCAATTGCGCATTATTTCGATGGAGCAGGGTGGGATATCGGTTCTGTTTTTTGTCGTCTAGCTGAGGCAATTGACATACTGGATGGAAAGTTATCTTTTCTCTTCGATCAACGGCTCGGCTATCTGACCAGTTGCCCGACCAACCTGGGAACCGCCATGCGTGCCAGTTTTCATATCCGTCTTCCGAAGCTTGCCCGGCATGAACAGTTATTACAATCTTTAGCCGATCAGTACCAACTCCAGATTCGTGGAGTTCATGGCGAACACTCTGAGGGAAAAGAGGGCGTTTACGATATCAGCAATCGCAGACGGCTCGGAATATCGGAAGCAGGCTGTATCAGCGATCTGACCTCCGGGATTACTGCTCTGATCAATAAAGAGTCGAAAATATAAAGAGAGCGCAGTCCGACAACAATGACTGAACTGCTCTCTTTCGCTGTTCCAATATCTGCTGCGAGATGATCAGGTAAAGGTCAACTTGCGTTCAAGGTCCATGGAATTGGATACCCGCTTGGCCTCACGCATCGAAATCTGGCCTTTTTTACACAACTGGATCAGGTGTTGATCCATTGACTGCATCTGATATTGGGCGCTGCCTTTCTCAATATGACCTTCAATTTCATCCAGGTTCCCATCGCGGATGCAGGCCTGTATGGTTGTTGTGGTACGCATGATTTCGACAACCGGAAGAATGTTTTCTCCGCTCTTATCTTCGACCAAGCGCAAAGAGACCGTTGCTACCAGAATATCCGCCAAGCGTTGACGAACAATCTCCTGTGACTCGGGCGGAAAATGTCCGATCAGTCGATTTATTGTCGATGATGCATTCTGTGTATGCAGAGTCGAAAAGACCAGATGCCCGGTCTCTGAGGCTTTGATACAGGCATCGATGGTTTCCAGATCACGCAATTCACCAACCATAATGACGTCAGGGTCCATACGCAGGGAAGCTTTAAGAGCTGAACTGAAATTTTCCGTATCGATACCGACTTCGCGCTGGATGATACAGCTTTTTTGTGATGTAAACAGAAATTCAATCGGGTCCTCAATGGTAATAATATTGAAGGCATATTTTTCGTTGATGTAGTTCAGCATTGATGCCAGCGTGGTTGATTTTCCATGACCCGTCGGCCCAGTGACCAGCACCAGGCCATTAGGGGCTTTAACTATTTCAGCCAGGACAGAGGGGAGTTTGAGATCTGAAAAACTACCGATTTCCGGGGGATTACACGCATGACAATGCCGATATTGCCTCGCTGTTTAAAAATACTGACTCTGAAACGACCATTGTTCGGCAGAGAATAGGACGCATCAAATTCACTGAAATCAGGAGGCAGTTCACGCCTGTTACTCGCCATAATTGTCTTTGCGATAAACTCAGTATCCTGGGGTTTCAGGTTCGCCAGCTTAGAGCGCAGCAATTGCCCGTGAGCCCTGAAAAAAGGGGGGTTTTCAACTTCAAAATGAACATCTGAAACCCGTTTCGCAAAAGCGATTTCCAGAATTTGATTGAGAGTTTTGCTATCCATATAGACCTCTAAAGCTTTTCTTTTGACTGGTTTGATTGATTCAGTTGTCGGCGAAACAGTGCATTTTCCATTGCGAGGCCTGCCTGGCCGACAAAAAACTCAAGAAAATCAAGAGCCACCTGTGTCTCGCCATGTTGGCCGAAATCAGCATAAGTCACCGTGATGATCCGGTCGTTACTCCTCAAGGGAAGAAGGCAGGACGGTTGATTCCTTCGGGGCCTCAATCTCGGGATAAAGCAGGTCGGCAAAGCTGCTGTCATCATTGGGCCCAAAATAGAGCTCACCACTTTTAAGAATCTGTTTGAAGACAGACTCGCGGCGGACAGGAAGGCGAAATTTTAAAGGAGCCGATGGGCCATCGCTTCTGCCATGAGCAATACCTATGCTACGTTCGGCGATCAGATCGGTTTGTCGACAATCAGCGTCAGGCTACGATCGAAAATTTCAGCGACAAACTGAAGGACCAATAATGAGATGTCGGGAGCCTTTCTGAGCAATCGTAGTCCAGATAAGCTGTTTCTGAGTTTAGCGAACTGCAATCTTCGCTCTTCATTGAAACAGCCGCGAATATAAGACTGAAAGCTGCTCAAAAAGGCTATCATATCGTCGCTGAAAGTTTCTGGACGCTCAACAAAATAGGGCATGGGAAACACCGCTCGAACACCATCGTTGAGAGATTGCAACGAAAAGCTGAAATCTAGGGGAGAACAGAGCTGCAAAATTGAAATTTGCGGGTACTGCGCCATTTTCAGAGAGCGCTCTCCGACGATTGTCTCCTTGCTGCAAGACCCGTCATCTGGAGTTGGCGGCCCGAATACAAGAATCGGTTCAAGATATTTATGCAGTGTCCGATCAATAAGATTGTTCAGCTCGTGACGGTTTGAGGTTACAAAACAAGAATGCCTTCTTTTTGCAAACCGTCATGACGGCATGTTGAAGGAATTCATCGCAGGTGTAGATAATGACGGCCTGTGATTTGGCCGTTGCACTCTGCATCCCATCATCGCCTAAAAAAGAGGTTGAAATGTCGGCGAGATAGTCGGCGAGCTGGTCTTTATCCGGATCGGGTAGCTCAAACAGTTTTTTTCAATCACCTGGCGATGAATCTGGGTAGGGTCAAAGGCTTCAAGTCCTTTGAACACATGCGGCTTCTTGCGTTCTATTTATCAAGATCAGCAAGGCCGAGAATATCTTCGGAAACAACGAATCCATATTCATCATTCTGTTCATCAAGACTGACCGGGGTAGAGACGGTATCGGAGATATCTGGATTTGTTTCGAGCGGCTCTTCAGAAATCTCAATTTCCCCGGAATGAACCTTTTCGTCAAAAATGCGCAGGGCATCCATGAGCACCATCTGAGTATCGAGACTCACCGTCTGCAACTGTTTAGGGAGATAACGATAATCATCCGAAACGTTGATCTCATCGACATCCAGCGTAAAAATCCCGCGAGTCCAGCTGATCATTTCGACGACGGTCATTTCGATGAGTGTCTCCAGAGCCTTAAATGCTGCATCCCTGGAGAGACCACAATGGTCAAGAAGAGTTGCAATCAGAGGTTTGCGGTCTTCACCGGAAAGCTCTTGTATCCCTAATGCACGATCGAGTTCACCCTCTGTAATAATCTTGCTTTCAAGCAAAATTTTACCGATTTTCAAACGTTCACTGGAGTGCGTTGCGCTGACGATGTAACCGCTATTGAAAACCAGCTGACCTTCACCCTTGCGACTATAAACATTCAATGTGCCCGATTTTCGGGTCGAGTGGATAAGTTGAATGACATCAACAATCGGAAGATGTTCGAGTTCACCGGTTAAGGGCATGACGACATGTTTCCTTTCATATCAGGATAATTTCAAAATAATTCACTTGAAATCACATTTCTCCTGTTAAACGTTAAAAACCATTAAACTCAAAAGCTCATCTATTTTCAAGTAAATTCATAATATTTATAAAAATCACATTAATTAATAAAATATTAATTCTGTTTATTATCTATCTGGTTGACAGCCAAGGAAGATATGCTATGTTTAACTTGTCTGATGAGTTGATGAGCTACTAAGTAGCTATCTAATTATTACCATGGAGAGGGCCACTTGATTAAAAAAATACGTTTATCCGACAGTGTGATCGATGCCATTAAAAAAATGATTATTGATGATGGGTTCAAACCTGGAGACAAATTTTATTCTGAAAACGAATTAACCCGTAAACTTGAGGTCAGCAGATCTTCCGTACGTGAAGCTATGCGAATGCTCGAATTTTCCGGACAGGTTACCGTAAAACATGGAAAGGGTATCTTTGTTTCTGATGCCGAAGGCCATCAGCTCAAAGCTTTTTCCCACTGGTTAAAAAACAATGAACAATCGATCAAAGATAATTTTGAGGTTCGTCTGATCATTGAACCAAAAGCTGCGGGGATTGCGGCGCTTAATGCGACTGATGAGGAGATTCAAAGACTTGGCCAAATATGCCAACAGTTCGCGCAAATGGCCAAGGATCAAAATACTGAAAGTATTATCAAGTGCGATCGCCGCTTCCATCGTGTCCTTGCCGCATCTACTGGAAATAAAACCCTCGAGGCGCTGAATGAAATCAATGTCGACATCGGCTCCTAACGGCTGGATCTCAAGTTTGTACACTCCTGGACGAATCGAAAAAACGGTTCATGAGCATCAGTTGATTGTCGATGCAATAAAGGTTCACGATCTTGAAGCCGCCGAGCAGGCGATGACCGATCACCTGACCAATGCCCTGAATGATGTCAACGCCCAGATAAGAAAAGAGGAATAAAACCATGGCGCTAAAAGTGACGACCTTGATCGAAAATACAGAAGGGGAACATAAAGGTCTTATCTCCGAACACGGGCTGTCTTTCTTTATTGAGAAAGACGAACACAAAATCCTCTTTGATTCAGGTCAGTCGCGTAATTTCATAGAGAATGCCTGTCAGCTCAAAGTCGATCTCAGCCGACTGGACTATGCGGTCCTCAGTCATGGCCACTATGATCATTCTGGTGGAATCAGAGATCTGACCGATCTTACCTGTGATTTTCAACTGATCATGGGGCAGGGCTTCTTCAATGAAAAATATGGCATTAAAAACAATGCCTGCCAGTATTTGGGCAATAATTTTGACGAAACCTTCCTCAAACGGAAAAAACATCTCCTACCGATTCCTTGATGACGCGTTAACCGAACTTGTCCCAGGCGTTTTTGTGGTCACGCAGTTTCCTCGCATCCATCCAGATGAAAAGATTAATCAACGCTTTAAAATCCTGAAAGATGGACATCTCGTCGAAGACCATTTTGAAGATGAGGTCCTCATAGCCATCGATACGGATCAGGGTCTGGTTGTTATTCTTGGGTGTTCTCATCCCGGATGAAAAACATGCTTGACGCAACAGTTCATCTGCTGAGCCGCCCGATTTATGCAATCCTTGGAGGAACCCACCTGGTCGAGGCCAATGAAAACAGCATGTCGACCTCGCTTGCATATCTTAATAAGAACAGGCTGGGAATTGTTGGTGTATCGCACTGCACCGGCGAAAAGGCCATGCAGAGCTTAGCCGAAACCAACTCACATTATTATCATAATTGCACAGGAAGCACACTGATTGTTGCATAAGGCCGACAAATCAGTTTCATAGTGTCCTGTGTCATAGAGAGGTGACGGGTCAAGCAGGGCATTTCATCCACAAGGAGGTTAAATGATGGGTATTCGCAGAAGTAAAATTGGTGTTCTTTTTATGCTGGTTGTTGTCTTGATGTTGATATCGGCAACAAGCACCTTAGCGGCCAAGGATAAAATCATCTGGAAATCATCCGGACACGGTCCGGCATCAGATCCTTCGCAAATTTTCCACGACAAGCTCTGTAACGCCATTACGGAAGCCACTGGCGGTCGCCTGACGGTCAAACCGTTTGTCGGCGGCTCAATCGTTCCTGCCTACAAGGAGGTTGACGCCATAGATCAAGGTGTCCTGCAAATGGGCTATTCCTGTCCAATGTACAATCTGGACAAATGGCCGGCCGCGGGTTTGATCAGCTCCCGTCCCGGCGGACTTCCCGGTGAGGCCATGAGAACCTGGTTTGATTATGGTGGCGGTGCAGACCTGCTCAATAAGATGATGGATGGCTACAACGTTATGACCTTTCCGGGAGCTCTTGCTCCACTGCCCGAAGAAGTTTTTTCCATTCAAAAGTCAAACTGAATTCACTTGCAGATCTTAAGGGATTGAAAGCCCGTTGCATGGGCGATGGTGGCGAGATCCTTAAACGCATGGGCGCTGCAACCGTTATTATTCCTGGCGGGCAACTCTATGAGGCCATGCAACGTGGCACCATTGATGCGTTTGAATACTCAACCCTGGCATCGAACTGGAACATGCACTTCAATGAAGTTGCTCCCTATGTTTACCTGTCACCGAGCCGTGCTCCAAGTGACCCGCAGGTCATCTTCGTCAACAAAAAGCCTTTAATGCCTTGCCGGCTGATCTTAAGGTCATCGTGAAGGCTGTTGTTGCCAAATTCACCCAGGATCAGCACGAGTATCTGGTCAGCGAATCGATTAAGGCGGTTGAAAAATTCAAGGAAGCAGGAAACGAAGTCTACAAGGTTCCACAAGACATCGTTGATGCCCTGCAGATCGAAGCAGATAAATTTTATGCAGAAAAATCAAAGTCGGAAACGCCTATTTTCGGTGAGATCTACCACTCAATGAAGCAGTTTGGTGACGCTTATAACGCAATCAAATGATCGCGTATGAATTCACTCCAGACTGTTGACAGACAGTCCGGCACGAACCCAGGACGGGCAAATCAGAAACAAGAATAACGTTAGCGTCCTGTTTTTATAAGTGTAGCAAAATCGCTCTATTGCGTAACGTTCATGGCAAAGTTCATGGACGGGCTTTGTTATCAAACTGTGGTACCCGCCTTCACAGGGCGGGTACCTATAACCCACGATTGCTGAGTTGGGGAGAGGTACATGTCTTTTGTGATCAAAATTTTAAAAGCAATCGACTGGATAAGTGAACAGTCAGGCCAGATAGGTAAATGGTTTGCGCTTGTTCTGGTGTTCGTCGGTTCCTACGAAACCATATCACGCCACTTTTTCAATGCACCGACAATCTGGGCCTACGATTCGCTCTGCATGGCTGGTGGTGTCGTCTATATGCTTGGCGCATCCTACAACTACCGCCACAATGCCCACACCCGTGTCGATCTGTTCTACATGCGGGCAACACCGCGCAAACAGGCGTTGATAGATGTCATCTGCTCTCTGTTTCTGTTCTTCCCGCTGATGATCATGATGCTCAAGCTGGCTGTTGACTGGGCCTTGAAGGCCTGGCGTATCAACGAGGTTATGTTCAACAGTTTCTGGTATCCGCCAGCGGCACCGTACCGCACCGTTTTTGCCGTTGGGCTGTTGTTGCTGGTATTGCAGGGTGTCGCCAAATTCATCCGTGATCTCTACTTTGTCATAAAAGGTGAAGAAATTGTTTGAACTCAGTGCTGAACTCGTCGCTTCTGATGTTGGTGGGTCTTCACTCTGGTGTTGACCGGTTCCCCATCGCATTCGTAATCGGTAGCGTGGCTTTATCGTCGGCATTCTGATCTCGGACCGACAACGACCTACATATCCTCTACAGCCGTTTTATGATCTGTCGCTGAATTACCCTTACCTTGCCGTTCCCCTGTTCACTTTCATGGGGTTATCCTACAGCACTCGGGCATAACCAAAGACCTCTATGAAAGCCTGTATGAATCATTGGGTCGGCTGCGCGGAGGGCTTGCGATAGTGACCGTCGTCTTCGGCACCATTCTGGCGACCTGCCTGGGGGTTATAGCGGCATCGGTCACGATTCTGACATTGATCGCCCTTGGCCCCATGGTCACGCGCGGTTACGACAAACCTCTGGCAGCAGGCTCTATTGTTGCGTCGGGAACTCTTGGAATTCTTATTCCACCCAGTATCATGCTGGTTGTCTATGGTCCCCAGGCTGGTATTTCCATCGGACAGATGTTTATGGGAGCGGTTTTCCCCGGGTTGATGCTTGCTGCATCTTATGTTGTGTACATTGTTGTTCGCTGCTGGAGAAATCCAGACCTTGGACCGGCAATCCCTGCCGATCAGCTGACACCTTTTTCAACGCAGAAGCTTTGGCGCCTGCTTAAATCACTGGTGCCGCCGATCTTTCTTATTCTGGCAGTGCTCGGAACCATTTTTCCGGTATTGCGCCGCCGACAGAAGCCGCTGCCGTTGGTTGTCTGGCATCAATTATTCTTGCCATTGCTTATGGCAAATTCAGTTTTGGCCTGCTTAAACACGCCTCAATTGAGACCTTGCGCGTGAGTGCGTTTGTTGTCATGATAGCCGCACTTTGCTACGCCTTTGTCGGTGTTTTTATGAGTGCTGGTTCTGGGGACGTTGTTTCCAGCTTGATCCTTGCTGTTCCCGGTGGTAAGTGGGCCTCATTTGCCATGATCATGGCAATTGTCTTTATGCTTGGATTATTTATCGAATGGATCGGCATTGTTTTTATTATCGTCCCGATCTTCTCGCCAATTCTGACCGAGCTTGGATTTAACCCCTTGTGGGCCGGGATGATGATTTGTATCAACCTGCAGATGGCATTCCAGACACCACCGATGGCCATGTCGATTTTCGTTCTCAAAGGAACAGCACCTGAAGAACTCGGCCTGACGATGGCTGATATTATAAAAGGAGTCATTCCTTTTGTTCTTATCATCATGGCCGTTCTCTTTCTCTGTACCCTATTCCCAGGCATCATCACCTGGCTTCCGGAACAGATGTTGGGACCGTCTCACTAGTTTATAAGAAGCCCCTTTATCAGGGGCTTCTGCTTTTATTGCTAAAGAATTGGATGAGCTTATGACTTCTCATTTACTGGCGACTCGGGCACATGCCGTAGATATCTTCCAAGCAGGACTCAGAGCTGTCGCTCCCGGTGCGGCAATTAAAAAGGTCTGTCACCTTGACGGTGATCATCTGATTGTCGAATCGGATAGCTACAATCTCAAGCAATACGAACAGATTGTCGTTATCGGGGCAGGAAAAGCAGGGGCATCAATGGCAAAAGCCCTCGAAGACATCCTGTCCACCAGGATCACCAGAGGTCTTGTCGCAGTTAAATATGGTCATGTAGAGCCGTTGGATAATATCGAACTCGTAGAAGCCGGTCATCCCGTCCCCGATGAAAATGGAACCGCTGCAGCAGCCAGAATTTTCAGATGGCAGAGGAAGCAGATGAGAAAACCCTGGTTATCTGCCTGATTTCAGGAGGTGGATCAGCGCTGTTGCCACTACCGGTCGAAGGGATCAGCCTGGCCGACAAACAGCAAACAACCAAGATACTACTTGCCTGTGGAGCAACGATTCATGACATCAACGCAATCCGTAAACATTTGTCGGTCATCAAGGGGGGAAGCCTGGCTAGAGCAACCTATCCGGCGACATTGGTGACTCTGATCCTCTCCGATGTTGTCGGGGATGATCTCGATAGCATCGCTTCGGGTCCTTGTGTTCCTGATTCACGCACCTTTGATGATTGTATGACCATACTGAAGAAATATGATATCGAAAAACAGGTTCCGGCTAATGTGTTAAGTTACCTCTGTGCCGGAATAAAAGGCCAGGTTCCCGAGACACCGAAGCGGGGTGAGATTTTTTTTAATAAAACCCGTAATATTATTGTCGCAAACAACTTTAACGCACTCCTGAATGCCAAGAAAAAGGCAGACAGTCTCGGTTTTAATACTTTGCTGTTGTCATCGATGCTGGAAGGTGAGGCGCGTGACGTCGCTGCCAATCATATTGCGATTGCTGCTGAAATTCAAAAAAATGGTTATCCTTTGAAGCCTCCGGCCTGTATCCTTTCCGGGGGAGAAACGACAGTCAGGATCAAAGGAGATGGAACTGGCGGTCGTAATCAGGAATTTGTACTGGCAGCCGCAGTCAAGATGGCTGACATGCAGGATGTTGTTATTTTAAGTGCCGGCACGGACGGTAATGACGGTCCCACCGATGCGGCGGGGGCTCTGGCTGATAGCACGACCTTAAAGCGCGCATCTCAACTGGGCCTTAGTCCTGAAAGGTACCTGAACAACAATGACTCCTACAATTTTTTTGACAAGTTAGGCGACCTGTATAAAACTGGTCCGACAAATACCAATGTTATGGATCTGAGAATTATTCTTATCGATCAGATCCGCAGTGAAATGAAAGGTTATGACAATGATGATTAAAATGAACGCTAAGGAGTCACTGGAAATCGTTGAAGATGTCTTTGTTAACGTCATCAACGAACACGGAACCCTGTATCTGAGCTGGGACGAAATGAGTGAGGGACAACAAACGCAGTTCAGGCAGTTGCAGTCTGAATTTCAAACAGTCTATGAAACGTTTAAAAAACACCCGGCCTGATCCTTTTTCACGACCATCAAATCATTATCTAATTATGCGCAGAGGGGTTAAAATGCTTAAAATTGAAACAGATAAGGCAACCGTTGAAATCGAACCCGGTTCTCACTTTTTTCTAAAAAGGGGAACTGAAGCAGATGACAATATCCGCATAGAATGGAGCGATCTGGATGAAAGTGCGGTTGCGAATCTTAATCAGCTGGTCTTGATTATCGAAGGCAGCCTTGAAGCGACCATTGCCGGGACACAACGGTAAACGTATTTTACCGGCCTTGAATCACCGGGTTGGCGTCTGCCCGGCCAACCCGGTGAGTTATCGGTCGACATTTTCTTAACCATTCTCATAGCTGCAGTTCTTCCGCACCAACAGGACTCTAAATCTCCCTGTTCGCAGAGATTCATCAGAAAACATGGAATCACAGCTTTTATCTGAATAGAACTGACAGTGAAATCGCAGGTACAAGGTACAATATCCTGTCATTTGGGTCGGTTTTTGTTTTTTATGGCCAAACTTATTGTGATTGCGTCAAAAAACGACAAAAGAGAAGAAAATAACTTCTTTAGCATTGATGATGCCTGCCGGTGAAGTTAATATACCAGGCTATCGGTTATTGCAATAGTCATTGTCTTTTCAGATTGTTACAGCTAAGGAAGGTATGCATATGCAACAAACAAAACGATTGATCGCGCTCTTCTGTCTGATTTTACTTTATTCCACGGCAGCATTTGCAGAGACACGGATTACCTATAAGTCTGCAAAACCAGCTCTTCTTATTATCAAATGGCTGTGCAGATCGCCGAAGCGATCAAAAATGGTACTGACGGGGACATTATCGCCACGGTTGAAGAAAGCCAGGGCTCAGTGCAAAACGTTAAGGAAGTCATGGTTCGAAGTGGAAACTATGTTTTTACAACCCCACCGGTGCTGATTAAATTGGCCCAAAACAGCCAAGGGAAATTTAAAAACGACAACCCCGCTAAGTATAATAATGTTCGCTCACTTTTTCCTATCCCTTCGTTGACCATGCATTTTGTTGTCCGTAGTGACAGTGGAATCGATTCTTTCGATGGACTGGCAGGCAAAAACATCCTGATTGGCAAGGGGTCGTTCGGAGCCAGAGAAGCTGCCAAATATTTCAAGTTGTTCGGCCTTGAGGGCGAGGTCAAGCTTGCCAACGTTGAGTTGGGCAGCGCAGTTCAGGCCCTCAAAAATCGCCAGATCGACGGCTTTGCAACATCTGGATCGTATCCAGCTCCAAACGTCATTGAAGCAGCAGCCGGTGTCGGTGTCAAACTGCTCTCCCTGTCGGCCGATCAGATTAAACTGACCAAGCGGACTCCTCTGCTGATCCCTGCTGGAACCTATCCAGGTGTTGACTACCCGGTCACGACCACATCGCTACCTGTCGTTGCTTACGCGACAACAGACATGTCAGATGAGACAGCCTATCAGTTGACCAAGTCTTTCTGGGAACAAAAAGAAAAAATGGCCCAGACAAACGCCTGGTGGGGCGGGGTTTCTACTTCCATGCTTGAAAACGTTTACGGCCAGCTTCACCCCGGTGCGCTGCGTTATTATGAAGAAAAAGGGGTCCAGATCCCCGCAGCTATTCGCTAACGCTCTGCCCGTCTGATTCATCCGGACGGGCTTCTTCAGATTTAATTTCAAAAAGATCAAGTCATTATGAATCATTCAAAACCGACTGCCGTAAAGATGGTGTGGATTCTTCTTGGTGCAGTCTCTGTGTTTTTTCATCTTTTTCTCGTCTTCAGCGGTATGATCCCTCACATGGTGAGTCGCCCCATCCATATGGCTCTGGCTGCGCCATGGGCACTGATTTTCGTCGCTAAAGGCCCGATCAGTCGCTGGTCCGGTATCTTTTTGACGACCGCTGTCATCCTCAGTTGTGGTTATATCGTTATCAATGAATCGGCACTGTCGGATCAATACGGTGCTCTTTACAGTACCTTCAACTGACCATGGCGGTGGTTTTGCTTCTCACAACGCTGGAGATGGCCCGCCGCTGTATCGGCTGGCCTTTGCCGTCCGTCGCACTGGTGTCTCTGCTTTATGGAGTTTTCGGTCAATATATCCCCGGTGAGTTTGGCTACCCCGGTCTACCGCTGCGAAGCTTTCTAGGAACGCTGACGATTGCCGAAGGGGGGCTTTGGGGGCAATTGACGGGTGTCTCCGTCGAAATCGTATCTATTTTTGTGATTATGGGGCCGTGCTTAACGCTGGCGAAGCAGGGCAGGGGTTCATGAATATTGCTACCGCTGTGGCTGGACGTCTTAAAGGTGGGGCGGCTAAGGTTTCTGTTCTTTCGTCAGCTCTGTTCGGATCCATTTCAGGTTCGGCATCGGCTAACGTCGCATCAACCGGAGCAATTACTCTTCCAGCAATGATAAAGCTCAACTACCCCAAGTCTCTGGCCGGTGCCGTTGAAGCGGTCGCTTCATCCGGTGGACAGATTATGCCACCTCTGATGGGGGCGGGGGCTTTTGTCATGGTCGAGCTGACCGGTGTTCCCTACAATGATATTATGGGAGCGGCGCTGCTACCGGCACTACTTTATTTTCTGACCGTGTG
>LQAG01000254.1_pt1 | contig 19106 bp, 23 predicted proteins | sample 1535801 | NCBI WGS metagenome assembly LQAG01 (sample SAMN04331584, study PRJNA305678) | bioreactor metagenome | isolation source: bioreactor_3 inoculated with Wadden Sea sediment 1st replicate of a... | place: Germany:Bremen | reverse complement strand
GTGGTATCACTTGAGCAAATCTGTTCAAAAATTTTACTTTGGTTTTCTTCGCTGATGCCAATGCCATGATCTAATACAGATACAAATATATTGTCACCGGAATCATCATAGTGAATTTTAACTTTGACTTCGTCCGATTTCTGGGAGAATTTGATGGCGTTTGACAAGAGGTTCATGATGACTCTCTCAATCTCAAACGGATCACATTCAACCACAGCCTCGTCAATTTCTGTATTGATGAGTATGCGAATTTGCTTCTTATCCGCGTAGGGCTGGATAGCCAGCGTAAGTTCTTCAACCAAATAGACAATGTCAACAAGATCTATATTGAGTGAGTATTTATCCGCATCCATCTTAGTGATGTCTATAAGGTTATTGACCACGCGCAAGAGTCTGTAGCTGTTGCTCTTGATAATGTTTGTGAAGTTGCCAGCATTCTCAAGAAGCTTGTCGTAGTTTTGCTTGCTAATGTAGAGCTCATTTAGCTGTATAGCGCCTAAAATAACGTTTAGGGGTGTTCTAAGTTCATGAGATAGATTTATGAAGTAGTCGTTTTTAAACTTCTCATGTCTAATAATTTCATCATATAATTGTCTGTTCTCATCAAGTTTTTTCTCGGAGCTGCTTGGTTCTGGAGTTAACCTTGGACTGCAGGGTGTTTCCTCTATAAATGAGGAAGAGTATAACAGCAATAGAAAGTCCAAGTATTATATTAAAAAGCTTGAGATAGAAATCTTCACGGCTACCAATATCAAAATCAGAGAGCCATTTGTTGTTGAGTTTGGTAATATATCCAGATTTTTTTGAGTTAGAATATAAGAATCGAGCTTATGAAGCAAAGTATCGCTATTTGCCCAGTACCCTGTATTCTTAAAATAAAGTTTCTGGTCAACAAACTCTATACCTTCCATTTCATAGTGGTCAAGAACGGAGTTGGCTTGATGGAAGGGGAGGATTGCAATATCGATTTCCTCAGCCTTCAGGCATCAAACACATCCGAGATTGTTTCGTAATCAAGTATGTTTTCAACCGGCGTGAGGGAAGAAATATAGTCATCAATTTCTTGTCCCTGTTTGATACCGATTGTGTTGCCACTAAACTTAGTAGAGGCTTCATAAAAACTGTGTAGATCATCAGGTGAATGTCCCTAGCCTGGCTTCTCATTGCATACAAGTAGTACTCCTGTACAAATAGGGGGAGAGACTTGTCTCCGTGAATGGACTTGTAAAAAGAGCCGTCATAGAATAAATCACCGTGGTCTTTAAACTGATCTAAGGCCTGATCCGGTGGGTAGAGCTCAATGTTTAGCGTGTATCCCTCATCTTTGGCAAAAGCTTTTACAAAGTCTATAGCATAGCCGGCTGGTCTGCCATCTACATCAAAAAAGACAAAGGGATAGTCGTTGTTATGTCCTATGACTGTTAATGTTTCTGGTTCAGCAAAGCCATATGGAGTTGTCATGATAATCAGTAAAATGAGAAGTATACTCAATCTAATTATGCGACTCATACGCATAACCTCCATTATTGTGTCGTTGTGCAGCTTATTCTGTAATGCGCTCTTGCATATTTTCAGAGGCTTCTTCAGGCGTTATTTGCCCAGTCAAGGCCTTGGTGACTTCGTTTTGTAGAATATAAGATATTTTATCATAATATGCAACACGTGGTCTTGGTTTTGCACTATTGAAGTATGGCAACATATTATCTATAAAAGGCATTTGTTCAATAATATCAGGATCAGAGTAAAGACTTTTAAGAATAGGTAGATAATTATGTGTTAAAACCATCTCTTTTTCTTTTTCTTCACTAATCATAAATTTAATGAACTCAGCCGCTTCTTCCTTGTGCTCAGAATGCTTAGAAATCATAAACATCCACCGCCAAATGTGCCATGACTTGAGCCATTTGCAGTGAAGGATGGAAGTGGAGCCACTTGAACCTTGCCCTTGACAGAAGATGAATCTTCGTTTAGTTTTCGCCATCCGGCTGGCCAATCACGCATGAAAATCAGATTTTCATCTAAAATTGTTTTCTGACATCACCACTGGTGTATGTCGTTACATCAGGGGGGCACGATGCCATGGGCATAAATCATGTCGACCATCATATTCAGAGCTTCTTTGGCCTCACTTGTATTAAGAGCAAGGTCTTGGCCATTTTTGAAGACTGCACCATTATTGCTCCAAAGATATTCAAGATAGTTGCATGTTAAGCCTTCGTATTCATACCATGAGCCGGCAAGACCATACATGTTCGTTTCGCCATTCATAATGATCTTAGATGTCTGAATGAGATCATCCCAAGTTTTAGGCACGGGACGGCCGTACTTTTCAAGTAAATCAGACCGGTAAAAAAGCATCCCAGAATCAATTCTATATGGAATAGCATAGAGTTCATTGTTAATGGTGCCTGCATCAACGGCACTTTCTAGAAGGCTGGAAAGCTCTTCTTCCGTAAAATAGCCATCAAGGGGTTCAACCCAACCAGCATCTACGAAAATCGCTGGCCAAATAACATCTGTATCAATGATATCTATGGATCCATCCTCGAGGGCCAATGCATTATTAAGAACTTCATATTTGGCATTGGTGTCATCAGGAAGTTCAATGAGCTTAACCCTAATTTTGGGATTGAGCTGTTCAAATTCTTCAATGGACTTGGAAACAAATCCGAGCTTATCAGGATGGAAGTAGAGGGTTAGCTCAATCTTCTGATTCATTATATATGCAAAATTGACAAGCAATCCAACAATGATCAGTGCTACTACAACCATTAATCCCTTATTTTTCATCATTTTTATATCACTCCCGCCTCATAGTCTTCTATGATTTTGTCATGTCGATTTTGTATTTTTCCCTTAATGGATACTTAAAGGGAAGTGCCCGACAAATCGAGTTATGTCTAGAAAATACCCTACAGGGCAAAGACTAAACGAGTGGCAGGGCATTTCCAAGCTGATTTATTCAGCATTTTGAGGTAGAATAGGCTTATTTTCCAGGGGAGTGGATAAAACGATTTCAGTTTTGGTGCTTCCAATGGCTTGAATTTCATCAAGTAGTTTTCAAGTTCAAGGGTATCTGAGACCATAGCGCGTATAGTCATACAGTCATTGCCAGTCACATGGTGGCATTCAACAATGGAAGGATGCTTATTGACAAATGCTAGAAAGCCTTATGTGCAGATACGTTCAGTCCAACATGGATAATAACCGAGACATTAAGACCAAGCAGAATGGGGTTAACAATGGCTTTATACCCTGTAATGACGCCATTTTCTTCAAGTCTTTTTACACGCTCTGAAACGGCAGGTGAAGTCAATGCCACTCTTTTACCCAGCTCTTTCATAGAGATTCGGCCATCTTCTTGAAGAATCTCCAGTATTTTTGCATCAGTAATGTCCATTAGGTCCTCCTAATAATATAAAGGTTTGTTTTCGAAATAACTTACTATATTAACTGCTTATATAATATCACTTTTCTATGTGCCTGTACACTCGAAAATGGCAGATGTATAATGAGCATATAAACTAAGAAGTAAAACCGCACAGGGAGGCGTGACCATGTCGAAGGTTAAAATTACCGAAACTATACTACGTGATGCACACCAATCATTGATTGCAACAAGATTAAAACTGAACAAATGGTGCCGATACTAGAGGCTCTTGATAATGCAGGCTACCATGCACTTGAGTGCTGGGGTGGAGCGACATTCGATGCGTCGCTGAGATTTTTGAGTGAAAGTCCATGGGACAGACTGCGTACTATAAAGAAGCATGTAAAAAATACAAAGTTACAAATGCTTCTTCGTGGACAGAATATTCTTGGATACAAGCATTATCCAGATGATGTTGTTCGTGAGTTCGTAAAGCATGCTGTTCATAACGGGATTGATATTATCCGTATTTTCGATGCACTTAATGACATTCGAAATCTTGAAACAGCCATTGATCAAACAAAAAAAGAAGGCGCACATGCACAAGCGGCTATTTCATATACAATTTCTCCAGTTCATACAGTTGACACTTATGTGAAACTTGCTAAGGACATGGAATCAATGGGCGCTGATTCAATCTGTATTAAAGACATGTCTGGTCTATTAAAACCTTACTCGGCATATGAACTTGTAGGGGCTCTTAAAAAGGCTGTCAATGTCCCAATTGAAATGCACTCACACTGCACTTCTGGTCTGGCAAGTATGACATACTTAAAAGCTATAGAAGCAGGCGTTGATATTGTAGATACAGCGATTTCTCCATTCTCTATGGGCACATCACAACCGCCGACAGAGTCATTTGTTTCAACGTTGATGGACACACCATATGAAACAGATCTTGATATGAAGGTTTTAAATGATATTGCTGAATACTTTGCACCAATCCGTGAAAAGTCACTGGAGTCAGGTCTTTTAAATCCAAAGGTTCTGGGTGTTGATATTAATACACTTGTATATCAGGTTCCTGGTGGCATGCTGTCTAACTTAGTTTCTCAGCTGACGATGCAAAATGCTCTGGACAAATTTGATGACGTGCTTAAGGAAGTTCCTAGAGTTCGTGAAGATCTTGGTTATCCACCACTTGTAACACCAACAAGCCAAATTGTGGGTACACAGGCTGTTCTGAATGTTATTACAGGTGAACGATACAAAATGGTCCCTAACGAAGTGAAGGCTTACGTTAAAGGCATGTATGGACGTTCCACTGTGCCTATGAAGGAAGATTTCATTAAGAAAATCATTGGGATCAAGAAGTTGTGACGTGCAGACCAGCTGATACACTTGAACCAATTCTTGAATCAGAAAAGAAGAAAAATGGCAGAGTACTTGAACAGACGAAGATGTTCTATCGTATGCACTGTTCCCACAGCCTGCCGAAGAATACTTCAAGTATCGCCAAGCTCAAAAATATAAAATCGATAGTGAAATGGTTGATAAGGAACAAAAACGTATCCTGTATAATTGAATATGACTTTGTAAGATAGATCAACTTTATTCTTATAATTTAGCCGCCAAACCATGTGTTTGGCGGTTTTTTATGTGTAAACTTTGTAGGACGATTGCAAAGTTAAATTGATTGCAAAGTGGTTTATCGACTTTAAAGTTTATCAATTGTAAAGTTTAATTATGGGGCTACAAAGAAAACTTGGGGTCTACACAGAAAAAACTTGTGCCATCTTTTGGGGAAGGGGTAAAAATAGAGTAAGAAAGTGTTCGAGAAGAAAGGATTATTAATATTGTTAGAATCCACCATGGTCTTTTATGAACAGCCTATGATTATAATGGTTTAAGAGGTCATTAAGGGCATTGGCAATTTTAAGGCATATAGATTTTGCCTTAAATTTAGGAAGTGGGGTGACACTGTGAAATTTACTGTACATGAAGATGTACACAGATACCTAAGACAATTAAGGACACATGAACTGACAATAAGACTTGATGCGTTAACCAGCTGCTGATCTGCAATCAGGGAGATCACAGTGCAAACTTGGTCTCCACGTAATCCGGCGGATTACGAAGTCTATCGTGAGGGGGATTTAGATATATATCTTGATAAGAAGATCATTCACGATGGTTGGTTGGATCTCAGTATGAATCCAATTCGGTCAGATTTACCGGACAGGGAAATTTTAGTCTTGGGTGCGAAAAATAAATAGATTTAGACACAAAAAGACACCTGTGTAACCACAGATGTCTTTTTGTTGTGTGAACCCTTACGTAAGAACTGATGATTCTGTTTCCAGAAATCATATTAATTATATATGGAAACACTCATTAAATCAATACGTTTAAGACACTTAATATCTATTTACAAATAATGGCATTGATGTTATAGTTTATATTGTAAATAAATGGTAGGTGATGAAATGAGTAAAGTATTAATAGGAATTATTACCAGTGATCAAAGCTGGTTCAAGATGTTTGATAAGTATGTACTGAAGAATCATTCTGAAGATTTGAAAATTATCAATTTGAATGCGTCAAAGGGTGAAGGGCCTGAGTATGTGGATATTCTCCTTATTGATAAATCCACTGGTGAAAGTGGGCAAGACACGACAGATTTAAGTGCGTTTACTGCTCAAGCTGGCAAGTCTGTTTATCTTATTGATCAAAAAATGAGACCTACGAGGAAAACGGCATATTTAAGTACATGCCTGCGGATCAATTGGTCACACGCATTTTAACTTTTGCAAAGGGCCAGTCTACATCTGGAAAAGTAAAACACATCGTGGTTGCGTCCACCTCAGAAACGAAAATTGGATACGATTTATCGGAGCATATGGGGCGTTTTGCATGGCAGGATAAAACACTGTTGGTCTCCCTAACCCGGTCTTATAGATCGATGGAAACAGAAGCTAATTATATTCGCGACCCTTTTGGTCGGTTTGTCTACTATGCATCAAGTTCATCAGGCAAGCTGAGTGGGTCACTTGAAGCCCTGACCATGCAATTATGTGAAGACCTTTATTACATCCCCAAACCCTATCCATTTGACGCCTCCCCTTTGGACTGAGTCAGTAAGCGAAAACATCATTGAAGCCCTAGACAATCAAATCCAGTACAAAACAATTGTCTGGCATCTTGGAACGGCTTATAGCTTAGGCTTTCAAGCCCTTTTGAAGCGGTCTGATATGTTTGTGTGGCTAGGGTCTGATTTAAATCTTAAAGAAGATGAAAGCTTCAAGTCTTACTTGGACCTAAGCGACTGCGTCTTGACTTAAAAACAAGGCACTTTGATTTAGAGCAGTGGGACAGGTCAGAACATGAACACAAGGGTGTTTATAGACAAATGCTCAAGCGGATGAAGGTATAAGGATTGGTTTGAATGATGATTGAAAACAAGGATATGAATGCACTTATGATGACAGTGCGTGACAAGTTGACAAGGGATTCCATAAGCGAAGATGACATGGTTTACAGCGCCATTGAGGATGTGGTTCTTGATGCGGGCGCGTGTAGGAATCTGACCAACGATGATCGCAAGACTTTAATCAGCAAAATATTTAATAGAATGAGACGGTATGATGTCCTCCAGCCCTTGCTCGATGATGACTCTGTTACGGAGATTATGATAAATGGTCCAAGGAATATCTTCATAGAAGTGAAGGGCAAACTCATACAGTCTGATGTGGAATTTGAATCGGCTGAACGACTAGAATCTATCGTTCAGCAAATTGTTTCTGATGTTGATAGAAAGGTCAATCGATCCCAGCCTATAGCTGATGCAAGGTTAAAGGATGGGTCTCGAGTGAATGTGGTTCTGCCGCCAGTTGCCCTGGATGGGGCAGCCGTGACCATAAGAAAGTTTAGCAAGGATAAGCTGACGATGGACAAGCTCATTGAATTTGGTGGTCTATCACAAGAGATTGCTGATTTTCTTTCAAAGGCTGTTGAAACCAGGCACAATATCTTGATTTGCGGGGGGACTGGGTCAGGAAAGACAACATTTTTAAATGCCCTAAGTGACTATATTCCTTCAGACGAGCGTATTGTAACCGTTGAAGACAGTGCAGAGCTAAAATTATCAGGTATTCCCAACTTGATTCGACTTGAAACCAGAGATAGCAAAGGCAATGAAGATTTAACCGTATCCATGCGCGATTTAATCAAGTCGTCCCTTAGGATGCGACCAGACAGAATTATTGTAGGAGAGGTGCGTGGCCCAGAAGCCCTTGATATGCTCCAGGCCATGAACACAGGGCATGAGGGGTCTTTAACCACCGGACACAGCAACTCAGGCACAGACATGCTCCATAGACTCGAAACCATGATTTATCTGGTGCCAGTGAAATCCCCTTCATTCTATTCGAAGTCAAATTGCCAGTGGACTTGATTTGATTGTGTATTTAAGGCGTTTTAAAGATGGTACAAGGCGGGTGGTCACAGTGGAAGAGATCATGTCATATTCAGATAAGACGGTAGAAACCCAGGTGCTATATGCCTATGACAGACGACAAGGTTATATCAAATGTGGGGAGATGAAAAACAATTGGAAACTAGACATGTATTCAGAGACTTAGTTCACTCCAAATACTTTCCGAGGGCCATAATGGAGGCCGTCCTATTTTCCCTTGTAACAGGCTACGTCTTTTATAAGAGTCCTGTGGGTATGCTATTCATATTTGTCTTTTCCCTGTTCACCTTGAAGAAAAGGGTCAAAGAGTTAGAGGCTAGTGAGAGGCAAAAAAATGCCCTAGCCTTCGTTGAACTCCTTCATGTTATTAGACGGTTGAGTGCGTCAGGACTTTCAATCCAAGCCTGCTTTAACGAGGCAGAAAATGAGATGAAGTCACTTTATCCAGACGAAAATGCCTGGATTATGACCTCGTTGAAAGATTTAAACACAAAACTCATGCTTGACCCCTATCCGGGCCCCTACATTATAGAGTGGGGACAGGTTGAAGGTTTAAGCGAAATCACCGACTTCGGTCGAGTTGTCACCGTTATACAAGAATATGGTGGGGACATGGTGGAAAAAGTCAGTGTAACGGCTCGAACAATTTCACAAAGAATCGAAACGGATAGACATGTCTGGGTGCTTGCATCGAGCAAGGTTTTTGAGCAAAAGGTCTTATTCTATTTGGGATACCTTATGATTATGCTCCTTAATTCTGTTCTGCCAGAAATGTTTGAAGTTTTGTATGAAACAGTGATTGGTGTTGCCGTTATGACCTTATCCTTGTCCTTGATGGTTGCAGGAAGAAGTATTGGAACCCATCTAACTAAGATTGAGGTGTAGTTATGGAATCCTTGTATTTAAAATTAATGGGGCTTTTTGAAAAGAACACGCACTTGGTTGATAAAGTGCCTCTGACAGAAATGCGCAGGACATCATTAAAGCTTTATGGTCAAGACGTGGAGTATCCCTTTGAGTATGTCCTAGCAAGGGGGTGTGTTTCGGGATGTATGATTTTGGTGTTTTCTATTTTATATGGTCTACTAAGCGATCTTGATGGCTTGACCCTGGCTGTACTGGGTGTTTCAGCCCTACCAATGGGTATTTTTGCAGAGCAGGTAGACATAAAGCGAAAGCTGACAAGGCGAGAGAGGGAAGCCACCCTTGTTTTTGCCAGGCTAGCCTCTAATTGTTCTATGTTTTTAGGGTCTGGGATGAGTGTGCGAAAGGCATTTATTATGAGCACAGAAGGGGTGGAAGAAAACGCCTATACAGAGGTCATTGAGAAGGCTGTATCTGATTTGAATACCAATGCCAATACAAGGGAAGTCTTTGCAAGTCTTAATGGGAGTCTAAGGCATTCCTTTGTGGCTGAATTTACATCAATTCTTGACCAAATCGAGAAGTATGGGTCAGGGTCAAATGCTGACCTAGACAGGCTTATAAAAACATCCTGGCAGACCCGGCGGGACTTGGCAACCCAATCTGCAAAAGAAATGGAAACAAAGCTTGTTTTCCCCAGCATGCTGATTTTTTCTGGGGTCATGCTTATGATTGCAGTGGGCCTGCTCATGCAGTTGAGTGGTTGACCCAGGTGATTCGGACCTAATACAAGTAAGTGCTAAGGCTTTGAATCATTTGGTGAAATTATAAATAGGATTTGTCCACAGTCATGAGTGGACAGGCCCAAAGTACAATTCTTATTAGAAAGAGGAGAAAAAAATGAAGGATTTAAAAAGGTTTATATTTGAAGAGGATGCCATGGGCACGGTGGAAGTGGTCTTTATAGTGGCTGTTCTGATTGGACTTGGTTTGCTGTTTAAAACTAAGGTTTTGGATTTTGTTACTAGACATATAGAGCAATTGGATGGAGTTGATGTGAATATTCAAGATTTAGGCAATTCAAACAGTAGTGGTGCAGGTACAGGTACAGGCACGGGCACAGGTACAGGCACGGGCACAGGTACAGGAACCACAACCCCTTAAGCCACATAAAGCTAGATGGAATGTATCAAATTTATAATCGTCGAAATAAATGGAAAGGAGGTGACTCAAATCAATAATCAAGCTCTTAGAATCCCTATTTCTGTATATCGTGACGACATACTTTTAGGCGTGAAAATGATCTCCCGTCATAGGCCACCAGGATTTGTCCCCCTGCTTGAAGTTGAAGAGGTCTACCTGCAAGCAGATGTTTCTTCATATTTGTCAATGGAGGCCTTTCTTGAAAGACATGTCTTAACTGATCAAAGCTTGTCAAATCTTATTATGAATGTTGTTAAAACAGTGCGTGAGCTTGACAGATACTATTTGGATGAGGCCTTTGTTAGTCTTGACATGGGAAACATGTATTACGACTATCAAAAGAAGCAAACCATGCTGGTCTATGGGATCGACAGTTATAAAAAGAACAGTTATGAAAAGAATGAAGAAGTCAACGAGGAAGTAAGCGAAGGAAAGGTTCAAAATGTAAGCATTGAGGGCAAGCTGAAAAAGTTTATTCGGGACCTTATTTATGAAAAAGCCCGCCTGGAATGCCGAATCAGAATTTGTTTCTAAAGTGCTGACTTACCTAAAAGAACCGGGCTGGCACATAAAAAGGCCTGACTTATATACTTGAAGAATATGAAGGCGAGGCCGGTGGTCTTTCTCAAGAAGGCAAACCAATGGTTAAGGCAGTTTCAGTTCATGACAAGTCCCCTGCGTCTAGGATGGGTGAGCCCAAAATTGAAGAGTACAAACCTTCTTCTGCGAAAGGACACTCCAAAAAGAAAAAAGCGAAAAGCAAGCAAACTGGTAGGCAAGCAAAAGGAACAAACGTCAAGGTCCTGCTTCTTATTGGGCTTCTTGTATGCACTGTCCTGATTTTAGCTTGTATATGGCTGTCAGGCCTTAGCCAAAGTGAAAAATTTGGTGGAGGGATTCTATCCGTTTCCATTTTAGCCTACATTGCTATTAAGATTTATAATTCAGACAAGAATCTTGGTCTTGAGTCGAAGCCCTCAAATTCTGGCAAGCGGAAAGTGAACATATTGCCTAAAATGCACACTAAGAAAAAGGGAAATACTAAAAAAGCGAAGGTGGGTATGGAGGGCATTGATAGAAAAGCGATTGATAGAAAAGAACGTGAAGTCAAGCGTGATAAAAGAAATAACAAAACTCCAAGTAAAAGTCCAAGTTTAAAATAAAAGAGGATCAAACAGATTTATCAGGTGATAGAACAGTGGTAATGAGTGAAGTCCGAGCCAAGTATGTATTGAGGCGATCAGGTGGTCAAAAACTTCCCCCTTGATAAGGATGTTATGGTCATTGGTCGTCAAGATGGTGTTGCGGATATACTAATCCATGAAAACACCTCTGTTGGAAGGCAACATGCCAGACTCATACAAATTGACAGCGGGTATGCTGTCAAGGATTTAAAATCTGTGAATGGGACATATGTGAATGACAAAAAAGTCATACCTGAGCAGCCCATTGCCCTAGTCGACGGCGATGTGCTTAGGATTTCAAACGAATGTTTCACATTCCAATCAGTAGGATAAGCGAATATATATATATAAATCCGTGGTCTTAAGAAATATCAGAGACCACGGGATTATTTTAATTTGAGATAATTGGATAGCTTGTATTCTGGGTATAGATGACTACTGAATGGAGGGACCTGTATGCAACTAAAGTCTAATAGCAAGAGCAGCGATTTCATAAGTTTTAAACGACACATTTCATGGTAATGCTCACAGTGGCCCTGACTTTGTCGGCTTGTTCCAGTGAAAAAGTGGTAGAAGATAGCACACATGTGAAGATTCCAGTCAAAACAATGATGGTTGAAAGTGAAGAGGTAGAGGATGCCGTTCACTACATCGGTATTGTGACCAGCGGCAAAGTTGTAAAAAAGTCATTCAAGGTTCAGGGAAGGGTTCTTGAGGTTTTAGTAGAAGAAGGAGAGACTTTTACATCGGGACAGCCATTGATGGTTCTCGAACCTGTCGATTTGGAGTACGCTCTTGAGTCGGCAAAGGCAGATTATTCAAGTGCAGCAGCACAAGAGAGCAAGGCAAAAGAAGCCTATAACTTTGCCAAGAACCATTTTGAAGATATGAAGATTCTTTATGATCAAGGGGCTGTTTCCCGTATAGATTTTGAAGAAGCCAAACTGAGATACAGCGCTTCAAAATCAGACTTAGAAAGTGCAAGTGAGCGTGTTAAACAAGCCAAAACAGCCTTGGATCAGAGGCAAGATATGCAGGCAGAGTCTATCCTATATGCACCTTTTGATGGGCAAGCTGTCAATCTGCTTGTCGAGTCAGGGGAATTTGTCAATGCTGGTTACCCAGTTATTGTTCTGAGTGACAATAAAAAAATTCTACACAGGCGTTTCCCAGGAAGATGTCCAAAATATTCAACCAGGTATGATGGCTAGAGTGACCATAAATGGATCAAGCCATCTGGGTGTTGTAAATACGATCAACAGTCTTCCAGATGAGAATACGAGAACCTATCAGGTTTCAATTGACATTGAGGATATTTCTTATCCGGTGGGTGCCGTTGGAGATGTGGACATCATTATCGGTAGGAGACAGGGGATAAAAGTGCCTGTGTCATCAGTTTTGTCTGGGTCGGTGGATTATGTCTATGTGGTGGAAAACAATATGGCTGTTAAGAAAATGGTCAAACTTGAAGACGTGGTCGACACAAATGTTTATGTGTCTGGTCTCACTTCTGGTGACCAACTTATTATAGAAGGTATGAAAAATGTTAAAAATCTATCGGAAGTGAATATCTTATCTGAGTAAGGAGGGCCTATGAAAGGATCAATATATACTGCCATTAAGTATAGAAAGATCACCCTCTTTGTTCTAGTGGTGTCTATACTTGTGGGGGCATACAACTATTATGTATCTCCAAGACAAGAAAATCCTGATATTACGGCCCCAATCGCTATGGTTTCTGTTATATATCCAGGTGCGTCACCTGAGGATGTTGAGTCCCTGGTGACTTCAAAAGTGGAAGAGGAAATATCAGAAATTGAAGGTTTTGACTACTCCAACTCATATTCCAGAAACTCGATTTCAGTGAGCATACTTCGCATGAAGCATGGGACGAATATGGATGAAGCTTGGACAAGCCTGCGACGAAGTATGGAAGATTTACAGGATGAGCTTCCTGATGAATGTCAAACCATTGATGTGGACACAGACCTGGTTGAAACGGCAGGCATTATAGTGAGTGTATCAGGTGAAAATTATAGCTATGAAGAATTGTATGATTATACTTTAGAGCTGAAAGAGGATCTTTCAAAAATTGAAGGCATATCTCGTTTTGATATTGAGGGCAAGCAAGAGAAAAATGTCAAAGTGAAAGTCAATTATAAACTGTTGAATCAGTTTGATCTGTCACTAGCGGAAATTTCAGATCTGATTAAAGGGCAAAACGTCGAAATTCCTTCAGGGTCAATTGATTCGGGCTCAGAAAAAATAAACGTTAAGGCCAAGGGTACTTTTTCAGACATAGAGGAAATCAAGAATATTATCATAGGTGTCTCTCCAGAAATGGTGCCGTAACAAGGTTGTCCGACATTGCTGATGTTGAACTGGCACTAGAAGAGGCCTCCTACAAAATTAAAGAGGGTCAAAACAAGGCGGTTCTTCTCACTGGCTATTTTCTCAAAGAATAAAAATATAGTCTTAGTGGGAAAAGATGTGGAAGGTGTTCTAGAAAAATTTGAAAAAGAACTTCCAAAAGACCTTCACTTTGAGCAGGTCCTCTACCAACCCAAAACGGTGGATAAGTCAGTGCATGATTTTGCAATGAATCTCCTTCAAGGGGTAGGCTTTGTTATTGTGGTTGTTTTTATTGGGATGGGCCTTCGAAATGCTGTCATTGTTTCAACTGCCATACCGGCATCAATATTTATCACCTTCATTTTCATGGGGATTTTAGATGTGAATATTCATCAGATATCAATATCCGCACTCATTGTGGCCTTAGGGATGCTTGTAGACAATGGAATTGTTATATCCGATGCCATACAAGTGCTTATTGATGACGGAGAAGACAAGATGAAGGCTTGTGTGGATGGAACAAAATCGGTGGCTATACCAGTTTTGACATCAACCCTAACAACAATAGCTGCCTTTATGCCCTTTCTATTTTTGGATTCTATTGCAGGTGAATACTTAAGCAGTTTGCCAAAAATCATTATGATAGCTCTTATGGCATCTTATGTGATCGCCCTTTTTGTAACGCCATCCATGGCTTATATATTTTTAGAAAGTCTTCAAAAAGAGCCATCCGATAAGAATAGCAGATTTTTTTGAAAGGGCTCTTGATACTGGTCTTAGACATAAGTGGGTCGTCGTTGTATTCGTTGCTTTGGCCCTTTTATCAACAGCCTATATTGGTCAGATGATTCCCTTACAGTTCTTTCCGAAGGCCGATACCAATATGATGTACATCAACATTGTTAGTCATGGGTCAGGTGATATTGAACAGACTGAGACGATTGTGGATCAAGTGGGTCAAATACTTGAGAACCAGGAAGCTATAAGAGCCTACACTTCGTCTATAGGTGGGGATTTACCTAAGTTTTTTAACACCATATCAAGGAGAGCTCCATCAAATGACTATGCTCAGATGATGATTAGACTTGACTTAAGTGTGTTTGGTCCAGGCAAGACCTATGAAAGTATTGAAAAATATGTCCTAGCACTGCAAGATGTTATGGATAGTAAGGTCTCTGCTGGCCGTGTGACAGTCAACCAACTGGAACAGGCAGAACCTATTGGTGCACCAGTTCGTCTGAGATTAACAGGCAAGAACATGGATGATTTAGGAGCCGTTTCAGAAGACATAAAGGGGCTGCTTAGTGAAATTAGCGGCACACAAAACATCCATGACGATTTTGAACAGAGGGTTTATGAGTTTGAAGTGGTATCAGATAGGACGAAAACAAGCCATTTTGGGGTTTCAAATTTTGATTTGCAAAATGAAGTGAGTCTTGCTTTAAGAGGGCGAGAATCCAGTACATTTAGAAAGTTTGGTGTAGAGTATCCTATTATAGTTAGTGGAAATATTGAGTCAAAAAACTGATCTTGAAAATTTTATGATAAAGTCAAGAGCCACTGGTCACAAGGTTCTGCTTAAAGAAATTGCAGATGTAGAGTTAAGATCCCAGTTGCCTGTGATAAAGAAATACAATAACAAGCTGGCCGTACATGTTTTAAGTGATGTCAAGCCAAATTATTCATCGGGTCTTATTCAAACTGAATTAAAGACTATGCTCAGGCAAAAAGAATATGAAGGCATTGAAATTGAGTTTGATGGGGAGCCTGAAAAAATAGGTGAAAATTTTGGAAATATCGTCACAGCGGCTATTTATGCAGTTTTAGCGGTTTATCTAATTTTACTCATTCAGTTTAAGTCTTTTATTCAGCCTCTTGTAATTCTGATAACAGTTCCTCTGGCTGTTATAGGCTCAATATTTGGACTCTATGTTTTCGACCAAGCCTTGTCTTTTACAGCCATGTTAGGCATGGTTAGCTTACTTGGTATTGTCGTAAACAATGCCATAGTCTTGGTGGACTTCATCAATTATGAGTTGGATGAAGGCAAATGTATTGAAGAGGCTTGTGAGGACGCCGTACAAAAGAGGATGCGGCCCATTATATTAAGCACGAGCACAACCGTAATAGGGCTAACACCGCTGGTGTATTCTGGCAGTCCGTTATTTATGCCCCTGGCAGTGGCTCTCATGAGTGGACTTATTGTATCAACCGTATTAACGCTGGTTGTTATACCGGTTATTTATAGTCTGGTTATGCGGTTTATCCATACCTGCTAGACGACCAGAATTAATACTGGCCTTTCCACTTGTCAACTGACGGGATGTGCTGTATTATAATAGTGTTGTAATCGGACATGGGCTTTCTGTGTTCGCCAGGCATCAAGGTGCTAAAACCTTTTTGAACTGTGACCCGTACGAATTTCGATTTTTAACAAAAAGTCGCTGTTTCGTTCGGGTTTTTTGTTGATAGAGGGTATATACACCTTGTCTGAATAAATTTTGATATGATCTTGATAAAAAACCGTACAATCAATCTGTAATGTTCAGAATTCAGACGGAAAAACAAGGGTTTTTCCTTAAAATCTATGAAAAATTCATAGACATCTGGAAAAAACCGAATTAAGATATATAATGTTTGTTGGATGTTCGGTATTAGGGTTATGATTCCAAGTATCCATTTTCGGTTGAACAACTATGAATCGCTTGTGCGGGGTGACGAGATGAACAATGATATTAAAGAAATTCTTTTTTCAAAAGAACTTATTGCAGAAAAAGTGAAAGAATTAGGCGATCAAATTTCAAAAGATTACAAAGACAAGGAACTGCTAGTGGTTGGTGTCCTTAAGGGGGCCAATGTGTTTATGTCAGATCTAATCAGAGAAATTGATCTGCCTGTTGAAATCGACTTTATCGCAGCTTCAAGCTATGGACACTCAACTCAGAGTTCGGGTGTTGTTAAAATCATCAAAGATTTAGACTATAGTATTGAAGGGAAAAATGTATTAATTGTTGAAGATATTATCGATACAGGTCTAACACTGCAATATTTAACTGAGAATTTCAGATCTAGAGGAACTGAGAGTCTTTCCATTTGTACTTTACTGGATAAGCCGGAACGCCGTAAGGCAAAAATTGATGTAACGTACAAAGGTTTTGACATTCCTGATGAGTTTATTGTAGGGTATGGCATTGACTATGCTGAAAAGTATAGAAATCTTCCTTTTGTGGCAACACTTAAAGAAGAAGTCTACCGCTAATCTGAATGAACTTCCTGATAGGGCAAAAATTTGATCTAGTCAACAAAAATTTTAGATCAATAGTATAAAAACGGATTCTTGCATAATCACCAAAAACTAAGCAGAAATCCAGATTTATGAAAGCTTATAGGGTGTTCACTAATGATTGACATTTGTCCGAATGACTATATAATTAGAATGTGAGTATAATGTATACAATATAATTCGGAGGTCATTATTATGGAAAAGAAACTCGTTCCGGTTGGTCTATCTAACCGACATGTACATCTAAGTCAAGAGCATATCGAAGCACTATTTGGTGAAGGTTATGAACTAACAAAGTTCAAGGATCTTTCTCAACCAGGTCAGTTTGCTTGTAATGAAAAAAATTGAAGTTGTAGGTCCAAAAGGCAGTCTTACTATGCGTGTTCTAGGTCCGGCTAGAAAGACTACGCAAATTGAGATTTCACTAACAGACAGTTTTGTACTAGGCGTTAAGCTCCAGTGCGTGACTCTGGTGATCTTGCTGGTAGCCCAGGCTGCACAATTAAAGGTCCTAAAGGCGAAGCTGTGATTGAAGAAGGTATCATCGCTGCTGCTCGTCACATTCATATGCATACATCTGACGCTGAAAAATTTGGTCTTAAGGATAAGGACCGCGTAAGCGTAAAAGTGGAAGGCGAAAGAGGCCTTGTGTTTAACAACGTTCTTGCTCGTGCACATGACACATATGCACTGGAATTCCACCTAGATATTGATGAAGGTAATGCTGCTGGCCTTAAAAATGGCGCACAAGTAGAAATTATCTAATTCAGTAACGCACAGCCGCGTCCTTTAGTACAATGGAACGGGGGACACCTGAAATGAATTTAGCTAAGTACATCGATCACACAATTCTAAAACCACAAACGACAGAAGAACAAGTTAAGACAGTTTGCGCAGAAGCGAGAGAACATGGTTTCTTTTCTGTATGCGTGAATCCATGTTATGTTTCACTTGTAAAAGAGGAACTAGAAGGATCTGAGACAAAGGTTTGCTCTGTGATCAGTTTCCCACTGGGTGCGAATATTCCTGAAGTGAAAGCTTTTGAAGCAACAAAGGCTATTGCTGATGGTGCTGATGAAATCGATATGGTTATTAATATTGGCGCACTTAAAGATGGAAAATTTGACTATGTTCGTGAAGACATTAAAGCTGTGGTTGAAGCGTGTAAAGGCAAAGCTCTTCTTAAGGTAATTATAGAAGCGTGCCTGCTGACAGACGAAGAAAAAGTTAAAGCCTGCCAACTTGCAAAAGAAGCGGGAGCTGACTACGTTAAAACATCAACAGGATTTAGCACAGGCGGTGCGACTGCAGAAGACATCGCACTTATGCGCAAAACTGTTGGACCAGAATTAGGCGTAAAAGCATCAGGCGGCGTACGTGATTTTGAAGGCGCAAAGAAAATGATAGACGCAGGCGCATCAAGAATAGGCGCAAGCTCATCAGTAGCCATAGTAACAGGCGGCGTAAGCGACAGCGATTACTAATGGTACGATCCAAATCTTTGATTTGGAGTATCGTACCTTACTCCCAGAGCGAAGCGGCGAGAGTGTCTTCCTGACTGCCCGAAGGGCACGATGACCGAAATCTTCGATTTCGAGCGTCATTCCTTACTCCCAGAGCGAAGCGATGAGAGTGTCAATATAATTTATGAAATAAAACCCCTCTTTCTACAGAGGGGTTTTGTATTTTTACGACAAGACATTATCCATTTTATTATCATCTATGTGATCAATTGATTCCACAAAAGGTGATTCAAGGACACTATTTCTTATATATTGATTCTGACCCACGGAAAAAAAGGAGAAATTCTTAAAGAATAATTAAATGAAGATAAAAGTATTCTAATTAATATTGTCAGAGTGATTCTCTTTTTAGTACAATAGATATATCAGAAAGAGAGGGCGTTTCCTATGAGATACACATATTCGAGTAATTTTGGATGTTTAATCGCAGTGCTTGTGATGTTTATAATATTTTCATTCCTAGGCGTTATTTCTAGGTTGTTGTTTGCAACACCACTTGGAATTATTCTCCTTGTGACAGCAGGTGTCTGGTATATAATGCGTAGCCGTGAAAATGCAAAGATGAATCAATCTACGTTTGAAAATGAAGCTCAAGATCACGGATTTGAATGGAGACAGGACGGATCAAGTCCTGAAGATGTTAAACATGATCACAATGCACCAAAGCGAGACGCAGAAGATGTTGAATTCACTGAAATAGACGATAAATAGGGTAAGACTATAAAGAGCGGTTTGGATGATTATTATTCAAACGCTCTTTTTAGTTATCTTGTGGTGTCTTATCAACTTATGGGAAATGATTGGTCAAGGGCTCTTTAATAGAGTTTTAGTCCGTGTTTTATATAACTTTAAT
>LQAG01000253.1_pt1 | contig 19148 bp, 25 predicted proteins | sample 1535801 | NCBI WGS metagenome assembly LQAG01 (sample SAMN04331584, study PRJNA305678) | bioreactor metagenome | isolation source: bioreactor_3 inoculated with Wadden Sea sediment 1st replicate of a... | place: Germany:Bremen | reverse complement strand
TTTTTTTTATTAAAATTTAATTTATTGTTCAATTTCTTGCGTTAAAAAGTAATTTCCTATTGACAAATAAAAATCGACACATTAAATAAACTAAAAATCGTTTGTTAATCATAGTAATCATAGACTAACCAAGGGGGACTAGGAATGCCTGAAACATCTGAAGGTACAAAAAAAAACATTGCCGAGCCACCATCCACGATAAAAATCAAAATTAATGGGCGCTGGCATAATTTTGAACCCGAGCGAGGTGAAATTTCACCGACAATGACACTCTCCTATTTGCTAAGAGAAAAACTGGGGTTTACCGGACTTAAAGTGTCATGTGACGAAGGTGGTTGCGGTGCATGTACTGTAATCATGGACGGTAAGGCCATCTTATCATGCATGATGCTTGCCGTTGAAGCCAGTGGTCATGAAATACTTACCATCGAAGGATTAGAAAAAAAATGACCCCGTCATAGAAGCGTTTGCAGAACAATGTGAACCCGGCTATGGCACTGCCCTTCAATGTGGAATCTGTACACCCGGCTTTGTCATGAGTTCCAAGGCACTGCTTGATAAAAACCCGGCACCGAAAATGGATGAGATAAAAGAAGCTCTTTCCGGTCATATTTGTCGTTGTGGATGTTACGCTGGTATCGCTCAGGCCGTAACCCATGCATCGGAAAAGATAGCGAAAAAAGGAGAAGACTCATGAAGCAACCTTTTACACCGCGTGCAGATTCGAATCGAAAATTTGTCGGGGGATACCGACCCAAAATAGAGGCTTGGGACAAGGCGAGTGGTAAAGTCAAATATGTAGACGATATTACGCTTGCAAGCAATTTTCAAACCTGCTGTATGCCAAAGTTTTACGCAGTCCATATGCCCAATGCCCGAATTAAAAATATTGATGTCAGCAAAGCTGAAAAACTTCCGGGTGTCGTCTGTGTAATGACTTACAAAGATCCGGAATTTACTTCGCTAAAACCCACCAATGCTGGATGGACCGATGGCGTTGATACCGTATCTTACGATGGTAAGATGTGGAGCAAGTTCAATGACCGCAGGGTGCTCGGAGATTATGCCTGTTGGGTCACGGATGAAGTGGGTGCTGTTGTTGCAGCGAAAACCGAAGAGATTGCGGAGGAAGCACTTCGACTGATCGAAGTTGACTGGGAAGTTTTTCCATTTGTTCTTGATCCCATAAAAGCGATGGAGCCAGGAGCACCTGTAATTCATCCGGATATGACCGAAAACAACATACTTCCTCCAGAGAATATGGGGGCGACGATGTATTCCTAGACAAAGGTGATGTTGAAGCGGATTTGAAAAAGCAGAAGTGGTTCTTGAAGCCGAATCCATTCATCATAATGCCACCCAGGCTCATTAGATAACTGGTGCTGTGTGGTTGACTGGAAGGATGAAAAACTGACCCTGTATTCCAATTCATTCGAGGCAGATCAATCCCGTATGCATATCAGCCAGATGCTCGATCTGCCGCTGAACAAGGTAACCGTCATCAGCTCATACGTTGGCGGACAGTTTGGTCGCGGTGATACCGGAGAACAACCCTTTTTCCTTTTTACAGCCATTTTGTCAAAGAAGACCGGCTGTCCTGTAAAATTTAAACATACCCGCCGCGAAAGTTTTCATGACTCACGACAACCCACTATCTATACCGGAAAAGTCGGGGCAAAAAAAGATGGTACGATTACTTCTTTATATTTTAAATCTATCGGTAATACCGGTGCTTATGCAGATCATTCTATTTTTGCTTTAAAATTTGCTCCCATGGAAATTTCTGAAGTCTCTTTCGCGCATATACCCAACGTAAAACTGGAATCTTATGCAGTTTATACCAACAAACTACCTGCCTGTATGATGCGTGGTGTTGGTAATTCTCAATTCAACCTTATTTTTGGCCACATAATCGATCTCCTGGCAGAAGAACTGGATATCGACCCTATTGATCTTTGTATTAAAAATTTTGGTCACGAATGGGAAACCCTTCCGGACAAAAGTCTGACTGAGGTCTTGAAACAGGGTTCTAAAAAATTAGGCTGGGACGAAAAACGGAACAAAGTACCAGGCCAGGGCCCTGTTTTTGACAAAACAAAAAACGGGGTGTGGGTTTCTCCATTCATCCGGCATGGCATGCAGAATGGCAGGAAGTCCGCCGGGGACATATTCCGGTATCCATTTCACTGAACCCGGATGGCACGGTCATTCTTGATGCTCCAACTATTGAAACCGGTACCGGGTCAAACACCTGTAACGTTCTTGGATGTGCGGAATCTTTAAGTTTTCTGGGTGTGACCCCCGAAAAAATTCACTGGAATCATGTGGTAAATACAGAGACCAGCCTGAAAGATTGTGTTCAGACTGACAGTGCTGTCGCTTATCTGCAGTCTGAAGTGATTGCGACTGCGGTAAAAGAGATCAAAAAAGAGGTCCTTGACAGGGCTGAATCTGTTTTCAATGCCAAATCCGAAGATATGGATATTGTTGATGGTAAAATCTTTGTTAAAACTGATCCGGATAACAGCATGACAGTAAAAGATGTTCTATTTCAGGGAGACCTAGTGCCCATCATTATCACAAAAAAACAGGCTGTGCAATGATGAAAAAACTGGTGTGCCCTATTTTGCTAATTTTGCTGAAGTGGAAGTAGATACAGAAACTGGAAAAGTCGATGTGCTGCATCTTGTGGTCATCAACGACTGTGGTACCGTCATGTACGCTTCAGGTGCAGAAGCACAGCAGGTTGGTGGACAGGTGATGGGTATGGGTGAAGTGTTGACTGAAGAAATCATCTATGATGAAAACACAGGTGTGCCACTCAATTTTAACTTCATTGATTACAAGATCCCAACTATGGCAGACATGCCGGAGATTGATCCCATTCTTCTTGAAGTCTGGAAAGGTGCTGGAGAATATGGCGCATGCGGAATTGGAGAAGGCACTTTGACCTGCACACCACGGGCGGTTATGAACGCAATCTATAATGCAATCGGTGTCAGAATTAATGATATTCCGGTCAAGCCCGAAAAATACTCCGGGCTCTGGGAAGGCATAAGGAGAAAAAAATGACTCTCAGAAATTACAAACATGTATCAGTTTCTTCTCTTGGGGAAGCCACGAATATCTTGTCGACGGTTAATGGAAAATCTGTCGCTATTGCAGGTGGAACGGATCTACTTGGAGTTCTGAAGGATAGAATTCATTCAGAATCTCCCGAGGTGATGATTGATCTCAAAACGATTCAAGGTCTGAATTATGTGAAAGAAAGCGAAACCGGGCTTCGCATCGGTGCTTTAACCACCCTCACAGATATTTGTACAAATGAAACTATAAAAGAGCAATATGGGATGTTAGCCGAGGCCGCACGGTCAGTTGCATCACTCCAGCTCAGGAATATGGGCACCATTGGCGGAAACATCTGTCAGGAACCGCGATGCTGGTATTACAGAACACCTGATGATTTATTTCACTGCTTGAGAAAAGGCGGCACACAATGTCCGGCCCTTCTTGGAGAAAACAGGTATCACTCCATCTTCGGCAGTGTGAAAATGGCACAGCCCGCCTGTTCGGAAACATGCCCCGGAAGCATTGAGATACCAACCTATATGGATTACGTTCGGGAAGGTGATCTGGACAGCGCAGCCAAAATTATCCTGGCAAGCAATCCCATACCATCCATAACCGGCCGTATCTGCCCGCATTTATGCGAATCACAATGCAACCGATCTGTTTATGATGAATCCGTTTCCATCCGGAACGTTGAACGTGTTGTGGGAGACTATATTCTGGATAATGCCAAGGATCTGCTGGCATCCCCGGAAAAAGAATTAAAAGAAAGCGTGGCAATTGTAGGGGCAGGCCCTGCCGGCATATCCGCGGCCTATTTCTAAGAAAAGCAGGCTACCAGGTAACTGTATATGAAAAGATGCCACAGGCAGGCGGCATGCTCACCTATGGTATTCCAGCTGACCGTCTTTCCAAAGATGTTGTTAATCGCCAGATTGACGCTTTCAAGGCCATGGGCATTGAATTTAAGTTCGATACTGCTGTGGGTCAGGATGGCGTTACACTGAAAGATCTTCAGGAAAAATTCACCAGTGTTTTTCTTGCATCCGGCGCATGGGGAGAAAGAAGCTCCCTCTTGAAAAAGCAGAACTGCTCACTCCGGGCATTGATTTTCTTTCCTCCATTGAACTTGGAAAGAAACCTGAGGTCGGCAAAAAGTACTGGTCATTGGAGGCGGCAACGTGGCTGTTGATGTTGCTGTCACAGCCAGTCGCATGGGTGCCGAGCAAGTCACCATGGTGTGTCTTGAATCCCGTGATACCATGCCTGCTTTTGAAGAAGAAATCAAAGAAGCGCTTCATGAAGGCGTTGTTATTGACCCATCCTTTGGCCCAAATAAAATCATTGAAAGCAATGGCTCCATTTCAGGGATGGAAGTTGTCAGCTGCACATCCGTATTTGATGAAACCGGACGATTTAATCCAAGTTTTGATAATTCTAATACAAAAACGATTGAAGCAGATCAGATTATTTTGGCCATTGGTCAGGCAACTGACATTTCCTACACCATGGGCCAGGTGGAAAATAACAACGGCTGGATAGTGATTGATGAAGAAACCCGCGCCACCAATATTAAAGGCGTTTATGCAGGTGGTGATCTCACCACAGGTCCTGCCTCTGTCATTCATGCTATTGCAGCAGGCCGTAAAACCGCCTTCTCAATCGCCCAGATTACAACTGAAACCAATGTGCCTATTGGGGCAACCCTTGACGTAAACTGTGACGGGCATCACAGATGTTCAAGAACGCCTGATATCAGCGGCATCGACGATATCCGCGCTGAAGCCTCACGATGTGTCAACTGTGCCTGTATTGCAGTCAATGCCTCAGATATGGCCCCGGCACTTATGGCACTGGGTGCAACTATCAAAACCACAAAAAGATCTTTGAATGCAGATGATTTTTTTACTGCGGATATCATGAAATGCACCGTTCTTGATCATGATGAACTTGTGGAAGAAATTGAAATCCCGGCACGGCAAAAGCCAGCACAACAAGGATATCAAAAATTCAAGAATACGAAATTCAAATTGATTTTCCGATTGTCAGTGTGGCCTATTCCTATGACTCCGATGGGCAGGTAATTAAAAATGCCAACATTGTTCTTGGTGCTGTGGCTCCTGTTCCCTTGAGGGCTCAGGCAGTTGAAGCCTACCTCGAAGGCAAACCGATCGGCACTGAAACAGCTTGCGCAGCAGCAGACATCGCAGTGGAAGGCGTTAAAGCCCTTTCAAAAAACAAATACAAGGTTCAAATTGTAAAAGCCTTGATTAAGAAAATACTTTCCTGAATAATTACTTCCCATAGTGGGCAATTGATCATTATGGGAAGCAATATTCGTTATTAGCAATTTTTTTCACATTGCCAAACAATGGTTGTGAACAAAATCGTCGTGAGTTCGAACATGGACCTCACGCAATAGTTGTCGAATTGGTTGGATGTTAACAATTAACTAAGCAGCATGAAAGGAGACAGACTTGATGAAAACGACGCGAGTTTATCAAAAAAGTTGGAACAGGAACGGCTGCTGCAGTTGCAGCAACGGCTGTAGGGGCACCATCTGTAATTGCAGGAAAAAAAACGGCCATCAAATGGCGCATGCAGACTTATGCCGGTGCATCCCTAGCCGCACACGTCTGTAAACCCTCAATCGATGCTTTCAATAAAGCTGCTAATGGAGAGATGGTAATTGAATTGTATAATTCTGATCAACTGGTACCAACAGGAGAGCTTTTCAGAGCCATGCAACGCGGTACCATTGACGCCGTTCAAAGTGATGAAGACTCTATCGGCGCACCTGTAGACGTATCAGTATTTGGTGCATATTTTCCGTTTGCATCCCGCTATTCACTGGATGTCCCAGCACTTTTTCATCACTATGGACTAAATGAGATCTGGGAGGAAGCGTATTCTGAAGTTAAAAATGTTACCTGGTTGGGTTGTGGTTCCTGGGATCCATGTAACTTCACCACACAAGACCCGATTCGAAGCATCGCCGATCTCAATGGAAAACGAGTTTTTACCTTCCCGACAGGTGGTAGATTTTTGAAAAAATTCGGTGTTATTCCTGTGACGCTCCCCTGGGAAGATGTTGAAGTCGCCATGCAGACCAAAGAACTCGATGGCATTGCCTGGTCCGGTATTACCGAAGCCTATACTGTGGGATGGGCTGATGTCAATAAATACTATCTGACCAACAATATCTCAGGTGCATGGGCAGGCTCCTACTTTGCTAATTCCGAAAAATGGGATGCACTGCCGGAACATTTGAAAACATTATTCAAACTGACAATGGATAGCTCTCACTATCACAGACAATACTGGTACTGGTGGGGAGAGGCACATTACAGAACCAAAGGCGGGAAGCTTGAACTGACAACCATCCCAAAAGAAGAATGGCAAACAGTAGAAGATGAAGCCCTGAAATATTGGGATGAAATTGCCGCAAAAAGCAAAAGAAGTGCCAAAGTTGTCAACATACTGAAAGATTATGCAAAACAATGCGGGCAGCAGGTGCTCCCTACCGATATTAAAAACCGGATAAACATTGCTTAAGAAGCATCCCACTGCCTTTTCGGATATGATCCGTAAAGGCAGTGCCTGGTTTTTTTATATCCAGCAAATTATTAAAATCAACCGAATTAAAGATAAGACCTCTAAAAAGGAAGTTTAAATGCCCAATGCAATAAAATACTATGTAAGAGGTGTTGATGCAGTAAACCGACGGTAGGTAACTTGTGCTGTATCTGGTTTCGTGATGATGAGCATTCTCTTGTTTTCATCAATTTCCAGAACATTCTTTGATGTTCCTTTTGACTGGACAATGGAAATGGCACAATTCACGATGGCCGCGTATTACCTGCTTGGCGGCGGCTACTCCATGCAACTGAAAGCCCATGTAAGAATGGACGTGCTGTATGAACGATGGTCAAAAAGGACAAGGGCCACAGTAGATGTGCTGACCTCCGGATTTCTCCTTTTCTATCTGTCAGTTCTCCTGTACGGTGGCATTTCCAGTACCGCGTACTCAATTGAATATGGCCAAAGAAATTATTCTAGTTGGGCACCACCGATGGCACCCATCAAGGTGATTATGGTAATCGGAATATTTTTAATGTTGTTGCAGGCACTGGCTACCTTTTTTAAAGATCTGGCAAAAATGAGAGGAAAAGAGTTAGTATGAGTAATGAATATATTGCATTGTTAATGTTTTCCACGTTGATGCTCATGCTTGTGACAGGCCAGCGTGTTTTTGGAGCGGTTGGGTTTGTTGCAAGTGTTTCCGCTCTTCTCCTCTGGGGCGGAACCGGTGCAGGCGAGATGCCTTTCAATGCGAGCATCGGACTTTTGAACTGGTATCCATTGCTCACGCTCCCTTGTTCATCTATATGGGATACATTGCTTCCGAGTCAGGTATTGCAGCGATCTCTATAAGATGTTCCATGTCTGGATGGGCCCGCTTTCTGGTGGGCTTGCGCTTGGAACCATTGTTTTAATGGTTGCTATTTCCGCCATGAACGGACTGAGTGTGGCAGGTATGGCCATCGGTACCAGTATTGCCCTGCCTGAAATGCTTAAACGCAAATATGATAAAATCATGGTAACCGGTGTTATCCAGGCAGGAAGTTCACTGGGTATCATGGTACCGCCCAGTATTGTTCTTGTGCTCTATGGTATGATTGCAAGACAACCTGTCAGTCAGTTATGGCTTGCTGGCGTTTTTCCAGGCCTCCTGCTGGCAATACTGTTGGTGGCTACATTGCCATTCGCTGTAAACTTCAACCGGAACTTGGGCCACCGCTTGCGGAAGAAGAGCGAGAGATGTCCCGAAAAGAAAACTCCGCCTTCTGGGGGCCGGTATTCTGCCCCTGATCATCATTTTTCTGTGACCGGACTTTTTATGATTGGCGTCACAAGCCTTGTTGAAAGTTCCGCTGTAGGGGCCGGTGCTGCTACTATTGCAGCTATTGCCAAAAAACGTTTAACCCGTGAAGTTCTTGACAACACCCTGCATATGACCCTAAGCGTCAGCTGCATGTTTATGTGGATAATTCTTGCGGCCCTTTGTTTTGGTGCTGTATTTGACGGACTCGGTGCTGTTAAAGCCATTGAAATCTTATTCCTGGAAAAATGGGGATTAGGTCCCTGGCAGGTATTAATTATGATGCAGATTTCCTATATCCTCATGGGTATGTTTTTAGATGATACCGCAATGCTGGTTATTGTTGCACCGTTGTATATCCCTCTGATCATCAGCTTGGGATTTAATCCGGTATGGTATGGTGTTCTTTACACAGTCACCTGTCAGATTGCATACATGACACCCCCTTTTGGATATAACTTATTTTTGATGAAAGCCATGGCCCCACCGGAAATTTCATTAATGGATATTTACAAATCGATCATCCCTTTTGTACTCCTGATGTGTCTTGGTTTGGCTCTTATTATGATTTTTTCCCCAGATTGCTTTGTGGCTGCCTGAATTGTATTATGCACATTAAATTCCAATATTTCTGTTTTCCCAAGTGAGCAACGGATTTACCGAAACAGGAAATTTTTTAAATGAAGTATTATGAAAAAGTAAAAGTAAAAGCAGTTCCCGTACAAGAGGCAGTGGGCAAAGTTCTGCTCCATGACATCACCCAAATTGTGCCCGATCTCTTTAAAGGTCCTTGTTTAAGAAAGGACATCTGATTACCCATGAAGACGTGGAAAAACTGCTCAATCTTGGCAAACAGAATATTTATGTGAAGGGGATTGACGGAGAAATCCATGAAAATGATGCCGCCCTGCGTATCGCAAGGGCGGCTCTTGGACAAAATCTTAAATTAAGCGATCCCAAAGAAGGAAAGGTAGGATTTACCGCTACAGATATTGGGCTGTTAAAAGTTAACGTGAACGCCCTTGAAAAATTAAATTCAGTTCAGGATGTTATTTTTGCCACCCTGCATACCGACCAGGTAGTGCAACGGGGCCAGGAACTGGCTGGTACCCGTATTATTCCGCTGTCAATTGATGAAGAAAAAGTTTTTGAAGCAGAAGAAATCTGTAAAAAATATCACCCGCTTATCAAAGTCATTCCTCTTGCAAAACTCGATGTGGGAATGGTGATTACCGGATCAGAAGTGTACAGCGGCCGTATCCAGGACGGGTTTGGTCCGGTTGTTCAGAACAAGTTTGAAGCTCTCGGCTGCCGAATTACCAACAAAATTATTGTATCTGATGAAATAAGAATGACTATTTCAGCGATCCGACAATTGATTGATGAAGGTGTCCGGATGATTGCAGTAACCGGGGTATGTCAGTGGATCCGGATGATTTAACCCCGGCAGCAATTCGGGATGCCGGAGGTGAGGTCGCCTTTTATGGGACCCCGGTGCTGCCAGGCGCCATGTTCATGCTGGCCTATATCGGCGATGTGCCGGTAATAGGGCTTCCCGGCTGTGTCATGTATCACCGGCCTCTATCTTTGATTTGGTCGTACCCAGACTTCTTGCTGGAGATAAAATTGAAAAATCAGATGTTGCTAAAATGGGACATGGTGGATTTTGCTCAAGTTGTAAATCCTGTCGGTATCCCACTTGTGCTTTGGAAAATAAAAATGGAATCATTAACACAACCGATACTTGACTGTTAACCAGAAGCGCCCGTTTGCACTGGCCACTATTCTCAGCCATGAGGTTCTACCCCAGAACATCTGGCAGCAAATGATTGTCCTTGAGGACCGCCAGCTGTTCGGGACCATCGGCGGCGGCCTTGTGGAAGCACGTGTCATTGATGCCTGCATAGATATGATAGATGCGCCGCAGTGTAAAATTGTCGAATTCACACTCAACCAGGAATTAAAAGACGGGCTTGATATGGTCTGCGGCGGAAACCTGACTGTGTGGATTGAGACATTTGATGCTCATCCCTCCCCTGCCTTGGTTCAGGTATTTAAAACCATGGTGGATATGGAAAACAGCGGTAAAAAAGCGGTGGTTGTTTCAAAAATCCATGGGTTTTCCGGATCATTTTTTGAAACGGAAAAATGCCTGGTAAAACCCAACGGAGACATCATCGGCGCCAACATTGTGCCCAAGGCCCTGTTTGATGCCATATGTGATAATCAGTTCTCCGGCATTTCCCCCATCATCCAGAATATCGGTCTGGATGAATACATTATTGAACCTAGCCAAACTCGCGACACCATTTATATTTTTGGTGCCGGCCATGTAGGCCTTCAATTGGCAAAAATGGCCCATTTAACTGAATTCCGCACTGTTGTTGTGGATGACAGGTCTGAATTTGCCAATAGGGAACGATTCAAAAATGCCCATTCCGTCATAGTGGCTGAAGACTTCGCCAAAGTGGTTGATACCTTGAATATTGATGCAAATGCCTACATTGTAATAACTACCCGCGGACATCTTCATGATCAGACCGTTCTTGAGGCAGTGATTAAAACCTGTGCCCCATACATCGGGATGATCGGCAGCCGGCGGAAAAGAGATCAGATATATACCAACCTCAGAAATAAAGGCATTTCAAAAACTTCTCTTGAACAGATTTATTCCCCGGTTGGCCTTAATATCAATGCAGAAACACCTGCTGAAATTGCCGTCAGCATCATTGGTGAAATCATCCAGGTAAGAGCCCGGAAGAAATGACCACGTCTACGCATCCGGTTATGGCATTATCTGCCATCATTCCGGCGGCCGGACTTTCATCACGCATGCACACGTACAAGCCTCTCTTGAAACTTGGGGGAAGACCCATGATCGAGGTTGTGATTCATCTTTTTCAAAGCTGTGGCATCTCTGATATTATAGTTGTTACCGGCCATAACAAAGACCGCTTGGAAGATATCATCCGAAACACAGGTGCCCGCCCGGTATTCAACACTGATTTTAAAACTGGCATGCTGGGTTCGATTCAAAAAGGTGTCAGACAAGTCTCCTCTGAAAGCTGGGGTTTTTTTCTTTTACCCGTGGATATTGCAGCCGTCCGACCCGCGACTATCCAAACCCTTATCGCTGCATTTAATAAACATGAAAACAGCGTCCTTATTCCTGAATTCAACGGGGTCACAGGTCACCCTCCAGTAATTTCGACCCGTCTTGTCCCCAGTATTCTGTCAATGGATTCTGATTCAAATTTAGGTGAACTGTTATTGTCCTCAAAAAAAAAATCTGGTCCGCTGGAAGGTTCATGACAGAGGTATCTTGATGGATGCAGACACAAAAGAGGACTATGAGATACTGTCACAAAAATATCAAAAGTTAAGTATTCCTGATAAAACAGAATGCTATTCTATTATCCAGCGTTTTCTACCAGGGGAAACCGACATCCAATCTCACCTTGAGTGTGTGGCAGAAACAGCCATGAAACTCGGTGCAGCTGTTAAAAAAACACAGATGGATCTGGACCTCATACAGGCCGCGTCACTCCTCCATGATATCAAACGAAGAGAAAAGCACCATGCCCGGGCTGGCAGTGTCTTGGTTGAAAGCCTGGGGTTCCCCGAAGTCGCTGATATAATAGCTGAACATATGACTATTCAGTTTAAAAATGAGATAACAGAAAAAGAAATTGTTTATCTGGCTGATAAAACTATGCAACTGCAACCGGGTTGAACTGGATTACACAAAAACGGTTTCAAAAAAAAAATTGAACAAACCCCAAGTGCTGAGAAATTAATCATCAGACGATATGAGGCCACTCAAAAGATACAAGCCATGGTGGAAACTGCTGCCGGACAATCCATTCAGTCCATTCTTCACTAGTCTTAACAGATGATTTAGTGCCAGAGGACGGACTTAAGTTGCTTTTTATAAAAGGCAGGCACGGTAACGAGATCAGGCATGGGTATGACCCGCCTTTAGACAGGCAACCATATGCCCGCTACCCAGATGAACTTCAGGCGGATACTGTTGGGTGCATTCCGGGGTCGAAAAGGTACATCGTGGATTAAAATGACACCCCGCCGGCGGGTGAATCGGACTTGGCACCTCACCTTTGAGCAATACCCGTTTCTTTTTTCGCCGGGGATCAGGCCGGGGAACAGAAGATAATAGTGCCTGGGTATAGGGATGTCCGGGGTTGCTATAGATATCCCTGCAGCTGCCGGATTCAACAATTTTTCCCAGGTACATCACGGCAATGCGGTCACATATATATTCAACAACGGCAAGGTCATGGGAAATCAGGATTAAGGACAGTCCCAGTTCCTTTTGAATATCCATTAAAAGATTAATGGTTTGGGCCTGTATGGAGACATCCAGCGCGGAAACCGGCTCATCACCAATAATCAGCAGCGGGTTCAGGCCCAGTGCCCTGGCAATACCGATCCTCTGCCGTTGTCCCCCGCTGAACTCATGGGGGTATCGTTTTCCATGTTCCGGGAGAAGCCCCACTTTTTTTAACAACTCGTCCACTTTTTCCGTTTTATTGGTTTTATCGCAAAGACCATGAATTTCATTGGTCCCCGATGATTCGGTTGACCGTCATCCTGGGATTCAATGACGAATAAGGGTCCTGAAAAATTAACTGCATTTGTTTACGTAGATTCTGGCGATTTTCATTTCCATTACCGGAGTAATCCCTGCCGTTAAAAAAAATGCGCCCGGACGTTGATTCAATGAGTTTTAAAATGCCTAAGCCAACGGTGGTTTTACCACAGCCGCTCTCACCAACGATCCCCAGGGTCTCACCTCTGTTTAAGGACAGGCTAATACCGTCTACAGCATAGATATAATCTTTAATTTTTGAAAACAAACCTTTTCGAATGGGAAAATGAATCTTCAACCCCTGTACATCCAGCAGGGGGGGGGGTAGCTGTATTATTTTCATCCGGCATTACGACACCTTTATCTTTACATTATTTATAGTTAACCTCGGACCCATCCGCTCGTGTCACACTTGCATTGTCGACAGGGAACCAGCAACGAACCGCATGCTTGGGTTCGGAATCACACAATGGCGGCATCCGGGTTCTACACACATCCCGGCCACGTTTACACCTGGGATAAAAAGAGCACCCTTCCGGTAGATCGGTCAGGCTGGGAACCATGCCTTTTATTTCTTTTAACCGCTGCCGTTCATCCGACACAGACGATCCAATCACAGGCACGGATTTAAGCAACCCTTCAGTATAGGGATGAGACGGATTTTCAAAAGGGATATGGTGGGAGCGGATTCAATTACTTTGCCTGCATACATGACAATGACCCGGTCTGCAATCTCGGCAATAACGCCAGATCATGCGTAATCATTAAAATGGCGGTTTGAAAATCTTTTTGCAGGCGTTTCATCAGATCAATAATCTGTGCCTGTACTGTAACATCCAGTGCTGTTGTCGGTTCATCTGCTATCAAAATTTCAGGATTGCATGACAATGCCATGGCAATCATGGCCCGCTGCCGCATTCCACCTGACAACTGGTGAGGAAACGCATTCACACGTTTGGCCGGTTCGGGTATCTGTACCTTCTCCAGCATCTGCACCGCCCTGTCAAAGCCCTGTTTTTTACTCATGTTCCGGTGCAGCTGAAACATTTCTCCGATCTGGTAGCCAATCTTTTTAACCGGGTTCAGCGATGTCATCGGCTCTTGGAAAATCATGGAAATCCTGTTGCCCCGGATGGATTTCATCCTGCTTAATGGCAAAGAAACAATATCCTGGCCGTCAAACAGAATTTTGCCGTTGGTAATCTTTCCAGGCGGATCTGGTATCAACCGCATGATTGACTGGGCACTGACACTTTTCCACATCCGGATTCACCGACAATCCCAAGGACTTCTCCCTTTTTTACCGAAAAGGAGACATCATCCACCGCTTTAATAATACCCCGCCGGGTATGGAAACATGTCTGTAGATTTTCGACACTCAAAAGATGATTCTGGACACCCATGGTTTTCTCTTTCTATCGCTCTGTTGATACGGACTGGTTTTATAAAAAGGAGATTCTCTCCCCTGACCGATGGGCCCTTTTTTACTTTTCAAAAGCAATCATTCCGTCCACAATGGTCATTTCGATTTCGATGTCTTTGATCCTGTCTATCGGAACGGCAAAGGGATCATGGCTTAAAACAGTCAGGTCCGCCAGTTTTCCTGACTGGACACTTCCGAACAGGTCTTCCTTTTTGCTGCCCCACCCGGCATGGGGCGAAATATCCCTTCAAAGCAGTCTCCACAGACAGGCATTGATCCGGAAACCAACTGTCTGCAGACGGATCATCAAACTTTTTCCGGGTCACAGCAGTCTGGATACCTGCCATGGGATTGATGGGTTCAATGGGTGCATCCGAAGAAAAATCAGCCGGATTCCTTTATCTTCCATGGATTTCCAGACATAGGCATTCCTGCATCGTTCCGGACCCCAGAACCTGTAGGCAACATCCCTGTCCGTCTGGATGGCTATGGGTTGAACACTGGCAGCAATATCCATGTTTTTCATCCGGACCAGATCTTCCGGCCGACAAAGCTGTGCATGTTCTATTCGGTCTGATCGCCTTCCGGGAACAGCCTGTCTTGCACTTTCAATGGCATCAAGGGACATGGTCAGCCCTCTGTCCCCGATGGCGTGAATCAATACGCTTCGGCCCGAGCGATAAGCTTTTTCAACATTTGCCTGCAGTTGTTCCGCGGTAAGTACGGGAAAACCGTAATCCTGATCCGATCCAAAATATGGCTCGTGCAGATAAGCTGTTTTCACACCCAGAGCCCCGTCGGAAAACATTTTAATATGCCCGTGCCATAATTTATCGGACTGGGGGCCTGATGTTTTACTCCATTCGTCAAACCGTTCCAGATCCTCAATATGCATGGCATGATAAATACGTAACTTCAATTCCCCGTCTTTTTCAACCTCATGGATGACCTTATATTCTTCCAGGGTTTCAAAGGTATGGACACAAGTGAACCCGCTTTTAAGAAAATACTCCTGGCACTTCAACACATCTTTTTTTGTCATCTTTCTGGACGGAATGGCATCTTCCACGACCTCCCTTGTTTCCAGAATCAAACCTGAAGGATAATTGGTCCGGGGTTCCCGATGGATCTGACCACCGGCTGGTTCGGGCGTATCTGCGGTAACACCGGCCTTGTCAAGCGCCATGGAATTCACCCAGCTTGCATGGCCGCATATTCGAATCATGACCACTGGATTATCAGGGGCAATCAAATCCAGATCATGGCGGTTGGGCTCCCGCCCATCCGTCCAGATATTCTGATTCCAGTTTCTTCCGAGAACCCACTCCCCGGGAGCGGTATCTTTCACAGCTGCTGCAATTACGTCCTGGCATGCTTTAATCGAAGTCAGCCCCCTTAAATCAACCATAGAAAGGGTTTGCCCCAGAGTCCAGAAATGGATATGGGCATCAACAAAACCCGGTACGACAAATTTGCCCGAAAGATCAATGACCTGAGTGTCCCCGGTACATTTTTCCTTGATTTGAGCATTGGAACCCACCTGCGTGATGGTGTTCCCTTCAATAAAAACAGCTTCAGCCCATGGGGTGTCATCGGAGCCGGTGAAGATTCTGGCAGAGAGTAAAGCAGTTGACATAGCAGCCTCCGTATCCTTTCAATTAAAACAAAAGCAATGATCAATTAAGTGTGGTAAAAATGATAGTTAGTCCTTGATGATGGATTGGGGGTCCAGATAATCTCTGAGTCCGTCACCGAGAAGATTAAATCCTAAAACAGTAAAAAATATGGCCAAACCGGGAAATATGGATATCCAGTATGCTGTAAAAAACTGCTCCCTTGCATTACTGAGCATACCTCCAGCTGGGTGGGGGTTGTGTCCCAGTCCGAGAAAAGACAGGGACGCTTCAATCAGGATGGCATATGCAATTCCCAATGTCCCTATAACCAGGATCGGCCCGACAATATTGGGCAAAATCTGTTCAAACATGATTCTTGTTTTGCTGTATCCCATGGCCCTGGCTGCAACCACATAGTCCAGGGAACGTGCAGAAAGTACCTGGGATCTTGTGATCCGGCAGGTATATGTCCAATTGGTTACCCCCAGCGCAATAAATACATTGATCAGACCAGGCCCGAGCAGGGCCATTATGGCCAGGGCAAAAACAAGGGTGGGTATGGACAGCATAATGGAGGTAAACCCCATGACAAGATCGTCCCACCACTTCCCGAAAACCCGGCTGTCACCCGAGAACAATACCGATTACCGTATTGATAATCTGCGTGACAAGGCCAATGCTCAGGGAAATCCGCGATCCGTAGATCACCCTGGACAGAATATCCCTTCCCTGCTCGTCTGTTCCAAACCAGAACGTTTTATCCGGTGGTTGTTCGGCAACCATCAAATCGGCGTCATGCACAGGATCGTAGGGTGCGAAAACAGGGGCGAAAACAGCAATTACAAATAAAAACAAGACAATGGCCCACCTATCAACAGATTAATTCTTTGCTTAAAAAGAGAATTTGTTTTTTCATTGATATTTTATCCTTGGATCCACAATCGCATAAAGCAGATCAACCACCAGGTTTACAACCAGGAAAATTAAAATGATGACCAAAAGACACCCCTGGGTGACAGGAATGTCCCGCTGATAAATGGAATCCACCAGGAGAGAACCGATGCCGGGCCAGGAAAAAGCTTCTCAACGATCACGGTTGAGCCGATCAGGGTACCGAATTGAAGCCCTATTGTGGTTAAAATCAACACATGGTATTCTGGAATACATGGCGCCAGTTCACAAGGAAATCAGACAATCCCTTGGACCGGGCGGTCCTGACAAAATCCTTGGTCAGCACTTCGATTACCGCAGCCCTGACTGTTCTTGCTATCAGTGCCATATAGCCAACTCCCAGTGACACCGCCGGCAGGATCAGGTATATGATCTTTCCATCTCCATACCCGCTGGTCGGAAATATTTTGACTTTTACCGACAATAAAAACATGAGCAGGATACCCAGCCAAAATTGTGGGACAGATACCCCGGACACCGCACCGATCATAGAAATCGAATCGATCCATGTCCCCTGCTTTAACGCGGAAAAAAAGCCTAGGGGGACCCCAAAGACCACGGCAATGCCGATGGCGGCAAACGCAAGTTTTAACGTTGGCCAGATCCGGTCGGCAAGCATGGCGGAAACATTTTCCTTGCGTAAAATGATGTGCCAGGTCGCCTTTTGCAAGCCCGCAAGATATTTCAGGTAACGGACATGAACCGGCTTGTCCAGACCCAGTCTCTTTCCAGTTGCGCAATCAGTTCTGGATCGGGAGCCTTGCGCTGATCAACTGCCATCAATGCAGCGTTTCCCGGCAATATATTCAGCAGGAAAACATGATCAACGTGATAAAAAAATAGTGGGAATGAATTGTATTAGGCGTTTGAGCGTGTATGCATACATTTTATTTTCCGCAACAGATTTTATGATTGCCTTCTTCCCGGCGAGTTCACACCGGGAAGAAGAACAGATACAACTGAACAAAGACCAGTCCCTATCGGGCAGATGCCCTCGGGGATGTCTCATCAAATCCAGAGGTTAGTAAATCCTGATACATCATATCCGTTGCCACCGCGTTAATGCCATGAACCCATGGCTGGTGAGCAATGATGGCCTTGTTATAGTTAAAAAACCATATGGGAGCGTCCTCCAATAAAACCGCATCTGCTTTCTTGATATGGTCAATTTTAGTCGCAAGGTCCCGACTTTGTCTGGCCAGGTCCACATACCGATCAAATTCCGGATTATTATACCGCACATAATTCCCCGAGCTGGGTAATGTCTTGGAATGAAACCGGGTTATGGAAGCCAGCGGATCGGGGCCTGATTCCAGAGACCAGATGAAGGCCTGGTATTTACCCTCTTTTAACCGCTGGGCCAGCATGGCAACTTCCAGCTGCTGAGGCTTTACAACCACATTGATCTTTTTGAGGAAAGGAATGATTGCTTCAACCACCCTGACCCCATAAGACTCGCTGTTGGTACCGACCACCTCCAGTGTAAAACCGTCTTCATAACCGGCTTGAGCCATGAGCTTTTTTGCCGTTTCAACATTATATTCATACGCTTCTAAATCAGGGTCAAACGCAGGAGAACTCGTGGGCAGAAAACTGGTTGCCATGTACGCTTTATTCTTCAATAATTTTTTAATAATGAGTTCGGCATTTATGGCATGGTTAAATGCCTGGCGCACCCGTTTGTCTGCCAATGGTTCGTATTCGGGATTAAAACCAATCAGGCGGGTGAACATTTCAGCCACTTCAATCATATGCTTTGAGATGTCCGCATCAGCCTGATACACGTCATATTGAGCCGATCCAACTAGGTTGCATCCAACTCTTTAGCCCGGAAAGACAAGTCCCTGGCGGACCCTTCAGGCATGATCTTATACACCAGCCGGTCGATGTAAGGCTTTCCCGGTTCATAATAGTCGGAAAATTTTTCAAGAATGATTTCGCTTCCCCTGACCCATTTAACAAATCTAAAGGGCCCGCAGCCCACCGGATTGGTTCCATAGGCATTTTCATTTGCTTCGATCTCTTCTTTGGGAACAATGGCCGCTTCAATTTTGTAAAGCTGATAGCCAATATCCATGGCATGCTCCAGTTCAATGGAGAAAGTGAAATCATCTATTTTTTAACCCTGCAATGGAATCCGCCTTACCTGCCTGGACATCCGTACTTCCCTTGATTGCCTTGACAAACACGGCGGCGGACGCTGCGGTTTTGGGATTCATGATCCGGTTATAACTGTAAATAATATCATCCGCTGTCATTTGCCGGCCATTGTGAAATTTTACATTTTTACGCAATTTATACGTATAAATTAAACCATCCCCCGATTCTTCAACAGATTCAGCCAAGTCCAGAACAGGCTTGTTCTGGCTTGGGTCCCATTTGTAGAGACTGCGGTGAATATTCAGGCCAACTATAAAGTCCTGGATATTTCCGGTTCGATGCATATCCAGGGAAAAAACATCTCCGCCATATGGTGCACAAAACACAAAGGTACCACCGCTTCGCGGCGTGGCAGAGCCAATACCGGACAAGAATACACACGCAGAAATAGCTAAAACGAGTACGCAAAATTTCTTTTTCATTACCCCTCCATTCGATTAA